>Ga0182742_1000049_pt1 | contig 246985 bp, 253 predicted proteins | sample eDN5th37CBELigMG_FD_128880 | JGI IMG/M metagenome (GOLD analysis project Ga0182742, IMG submission 128880) | Enriched Miracle-Growth compost microbial communities from Emeryville, California, USA - eDNA 5th pass 37_C BE-Lig MG (version 2)... ... | reverse complement strand
TACTTCATAGTGGAGTACCTCCTGTACGGGTAATTGTTCTTTGGGTGGAACGTTTCCCAGTTTACAGAAGGTGCTTTTTTCATTCAAACCCCAAATTCATTCATTACAGGAATGGCTCCTTTACAAAACGTGTGTTTTGTTACTCCTGCGGCAGTGGTATCCTCATCCACCGCCGCGCCCGATACACCTCTTTATCGCTCCAGTCCTCTCCAGTCCACTCGATGCATCTGTAGTAGACAAGATTAGTGCCGCTAAAACGGCTGGGCAGCTCTACGACAACCAAAGCCATATCTTCACCCAACTCTGGAGGTGCTCCATCTGTCCAACCAAGCATTGTCCGTCGCTCCTTCCTCAATTACCGTTTAGTTGCCTTCCAGCGCCTTTGCCGCCCGATCAGACCAGCGCGGAGGCGCATCATATTTAATCCACTCCAAAGTTTCGCGGTAACGCCGTATGACTGCATTAAATGCTTTTGCCTTTTCAACTACTCCAGGGTGAGTTTCAAATGTTATGTCCAGAAGGTGCATGAATTCATCAACTTCCGCCTGCACCTGTGCCATCGTCTGCACAAGCTTTTCGTTCTTTTGTTCAAGCTCCTCAATTCTCTTTGCTGCATACAAGTCTGTGGTCGAGCCTGAAAGGACAAGGATATCCTTAATTCGCTGGTTCATTTCTGGATATGTTTTTAAATCCATTTTCCTCACCTCTTCTCAATTACCGTTTTGCCAATCAACCACTTTCCGAGCTGCCTTGCAGATTGCTTCTTGGATCGTCTCGCCTTCATCTTCAGCAATCACTGTACTGTCAAGCCATATCTTGCAGTTACGTGGCGCATAAGTCTCTGTGTAAAGCTCGACAGCCATGCCCATACTTTCAAGCTTCTCCACAAGCATCCACGAATCGGCTATGTTTTGGAGTGGGTTCCAGAGTGAAGAATCAAACAAATTTCCGTTGTCACCGTGCCAGAAGTCTGTTTCTCCATAGCGCTTCCATCCCATTACCTTTGTGGCAAGCGTTACAATGATCTGCTGCTCGGTCATGCCGGGTCCTCCTCAGTGTAGTGGGGCAGGATGGTTTGATAGACGTCGATGGTTTCCCACGACCATGTGCCCTCTACGGTTACGCGGAGAGCGTCAGATTCGTCAGTAAACATAATGGCAATTTCTCCGTTGGTTTCGTCATCGTACAAAAATGTGATGCGATCTTCGCCCCTTGTGATCTCATCGTTGGAAAATCCATACTGCCGTTTAATGTTGTCGATGACCTGAGTGCGTACGCTCTCTGCCTTGTCCTTGCTGTACCAAAAAGTTAATTGGTTGTGCATTTTAATCGCTCCTTTTCTAAATAACTATCGTGTTAAATCACGCGCTCCACATCCGGTCGGAACATCGTTGCTGCGCCGTTGTCAAAAGTAACTGTACCTGAAGAAGAAATGTGTGAGATTACGTGCGGCACCTTGGTGCTGAACCCTGCGACCGAGCCGCCTGATCCGGTCCGCAAAATCTTGACTGTATCTCCCACGTTTGCGCCCAACCTTTCAATTTCTTTTGCAAGATCCTGCGCTTCGTAATGTTCCACGTCAATTTGTGTAGACAGCAATTGCTTTTCCCCTTCTGGGGTTTTCACGATGTATACATCCTGGCTATCTCCCGTGTGCAAATGATCGTAATACCAGCAGTACCCATCAAGTTCTTGTCCAAAGTATGAGTTGCTCGGATCGATGATCTTTACCTTATTCATTGCTCTTTCCTCCCTACATAGTTTTGATAAATCAAGCTATATCGAAGTGCTTCTGAACGATGTCGTAAACCTTTGTTCTGTCATGATGCTCCGCGATTGCAGTTTTGACTGCCTTACTTTTAAATCCACGACTTTCCCGCCTAGATATTTCGTGATACTCCGCCGCCATATCCTTACAACGCTGTTCTGAATCACTTTGAAGGAAATAAATGTCCCCTGAATCGTTAATGTTGTATCTACTTCGGATTTCTGAGCTTTTCAAAATATCGTGAACATACTCCAAGTCTCCGAGGTTCATCGGCTTCGTACTGCCTTCATCCCGTTTGTATGTGTTCAATTCAGACGCAAACGCCTTTGCTTTTTCCAAGAATCGTTCATCGTGTTTAACCACAAATGTGTGTCTTGAGTGATAGTATTGCGAAACAATCAACGTATATTGATAACTCATGAACTTACCTCCCTGAGCATTATGTTAAATCGATAGAGCCTCTTGAATCACAAGATTTTTAAGACGTTCACGCGATTTCAATACATACTCTGCTTCTCGCTCAATGCAGATATATCTTCGATGTGTTCTGATTGCAGCCTCGGCAGTCGCTGCACTTCCAGAGCAGTTATCAATGACCAATTCGCCCGGCATCGTGTACGTCTTAATCATGTATTCCAATAGCTCAACTGGTTTCTGGTTTGGATGAATACGCTCATCACTGTCATTATTCACAACTGGAAACCTAAGCACTGACCTTGGATGTCTCTCGGTTGAACCAGCGTTGTTGGGGACACACTTTGAATTGCCATAAACGGTGGTATTGTTGTTTTTGACTGCGTAGTTCATCGGCTTGTGTCCATCGGTCATCTGAGGATTGTAAGTAGGTGGTTTTTTGTAAAAGACCAGAATGTTTTCATGGGCTTGCATTGGCATCTTCCCGGCGTTTAAATGCCCAGTCGCTTTGTTCTTCTCCCAGATCCATTCATACCTGTACAGCTTCATGTTGCTGCTGGCTAACGTCTTATCAAATGGGGATTTGGCAAACAGTACGATTGCTCCGTTGTCCTTGATTATTCGCTCGTACTGCTCCCAAAGTGGTTTGTAAGGAATAACCGTATCCCATGGGCTTTGTGTTGTACCAAAAGGCAAATCGCAGAGGACCATATCGACCGATCCATCTTCAATGCCTTTCATTACTTCCAGGCAATCGCCCTGGATAATCGTGTTGATCTTGATCATTTGCGCCACCTTCCTCCATGTTGTTAGGCAGTGATGAACTCTCCATGCCTATCAATTGCCCTATATGACTGTCCCTCCATGTCAGGGCTGAATATTACCACTGCATTCGGGAATGGGGCATTGATCTTGCTACCGCCGAATTTTAAACGGTGTCGTATGAACCAAATTTCGCCTTTCATACAGTACTTATGCCACCATTCAGAACACGTCCTCGCCGGTACCAGGCAAACCACTGTAGCACCCTGCTGTGCGGACTCATATGCTTTTTTCACCCACTTACCAATCTCTCTCCCATAATGAGGGTTCATCCAGCAGGTGCCTGTCCATTCTTGTTGCAAGCCGTCCTGATCTGGCGTATAAAATTGCTGGCATTTTGCATTATTCGGCAGCGCGCAAACGTCTGTAGTGAAGTGAAACAATCCATTCAGTTTATCGAACAAGTCCTGAGGTGTTTCCCAAACATTTGTTACTGTCTCAGGATTGAAGAATACTCCCTGATTAAAATTCGTTTTGGTCATGATTCCCCACCCCTGTTTTACATAATTGAGCCTGTGTTACCCTTGCTGCTGTTTCTCCAACTCTTCTTCCGCTTTGGTCAACACCTTGATGACCGCAGGCAACCCGTATTTATAAAGATCGGACAACAGAGATAACGTAAGCGGTATACTCTGACTCTCAGCAAGTCGTTGATGCAAGTCTTCGAGTTCTATGCGCATGTGATGCACCTGTTTATATGCGGACCGTTCGAACATCTGAAATCCCCCTTTTCACAGTCATCACAGCCCTACAAACTGAACTGATCTACCGCTTCGTCTATCAGATCCTGCGTAATCCCGATATAGCGTAACGTGATCGATGGATGGCTGTGGTTGAAGATCATTTGAAGCGTAGCAATATCCCGTGTCCGCTGGTAAAAGTGATAACCGAAGCTCTTACGCAGTGAATGTGTCCCGATCTCACTGAGCCCGATCTTTCGCGCTGCGCCATTTAATATCTGGTAGGCTCGTACTCGAGTGATCGGCTGCGGACGTTTTGATGAAGCGAACAGGTAGTCATCGTTGTCCATTCCCTGGGTGTAGCTCTTGATTGCATCACGTAGCGCCTGGTTAATTTTGAAACGTTTCCGTTTGCCGGTCTTTTTCTCCGTGATCAGGATATGAGATTTGCCGCGCACGTCTGCTACCTTCAACGGCAAGATGTCAGAGATCCGAAGTCCCGTGTTGATACCAAAGTTCAGCAAAAAACCGTTTCGGGCAGACTGTTTTTTCAACAGTGCTTTCAGTTCCTCGATTTTTTCCTTATCCCTGATGGGCTCCACGAAATTCATTCCGATCCCCTCCCGTAATTGCTTTTTTTGTCCCAATTTGTTGCGCTACGATTGCGGCAAAGGAGAGTGACTACATATGACAAAATCGTTTTATCACGTCATTGATTGGGCTGAGACTCGTATAGTGATTGATCAGCTTATGCATATAGGCGTCCTTTTTTCGCTTGAGCAGCCGTCCTGGCTGCAGTCTGGACAAATTGCTGTGGTGTTTCCTGACCTGCCTGTCCGACAATACGGCTCGGTGCTGCAGGTGTTTGGTGATCATGGGCAACGTTACCCATCAGGTCATGGTAGTCTTCCATGATGCAATCGCGCTGCCATGCTAGTTGTTCAGCTCTACTAACTGGTTTAGGCATCAAGTCTCTTCCTCCTCACTGCCGATATTGGCAGTCTCTTTCCGTCTCTTGTGCTGGCGGGCAGTGAGTGTCCATCAGGAGATCCCTGGTCCCGCACCGTTTGTAATCCTTCCGTTCGCACCCTCTGCATGTGTTTCCTAGCGCCAGCATCTGGAGATCAAGGAGTTGTGGTATCTTGATTTTGACCTCGCCTTCTTCCGGGCTGGTGAGAGGCTTGAGAAGCACCTTCGATTCATTCGTGAGGCTACGCACTTTGTGAAAAGATTTTTCATCCACGGTTCCGCGGATCTCGTCCAATGCTTTTTTAGCGAATGATCTTGCCCGCAACAGGTTTCCTCGCGCCGCCTTAAATTTAGCCTGACCGGCGAGTAATTCCATGACACCAATCCCTATTCCCATCAGGATTATCTGATTCTGTTGGTCTTGGTTCAGATAAGCCATGTCACTTCCTCCCGTTCCAGGATGGTAGCGCTCCGCCAACCTTCCAGTTGTTTACCTTCGGGTTGATGATTGTTTGTTTGATATGCTCACTAACATCGCGCGGAGGAAACATCCTCCGTCTCCACGGATGATCCGGCTTTGGTTTCGTGACGCTCATCTTTCACACTTCCCCTCGCCAATTTTTATGCATCTGTCCCAAGAAGACCGCCTTCTCTCAGGCTTATATATTTGTGTTCTGCTTGATCCAGGGCCAAGATAAATACTTCGTTTACGTGCCGTTGTAATGCCTTAGCGATACGTGGTAACGATGTACCTTCACGCCACATTGTTCGAAACGCTGCCACCTCTTCATCAGCCCAGGTAAAGTCATAGTCCTCGCAGGCTATATACAAGGAATTTCGACTCTTTTTGCAGTAGGTGCGCTCGAGTTGTCTCGCTACACGTTCAACTTCTGCCGCCTCTACAGCTACCTCCGTACCGTTCAAGCTGCTCCCTCCCCAATCATCTTGTCGACGTGGACCAAGTAGTCCACGGCCGCTCTCTTTGTCTGATTGACCAGGTATCCATAAACTTCGAAATCCTCAAGAGGTATGCTTTTACGACCACCATTCTGTGCGTTCATCATGGCAATTCTGATAAAAGACAACGTGACGAAGTACGTAGCTTTGTATGCCGCAAACTCGATCAGGAAGAAGCATAGGGCACCGTTGCGTTCGGCCTTCTCCAGGTGCTCAATTTGATGCTTGCTGATGTTCCCAAGATCGAACCGTGTCCGTTCTCGGGTGCTCTTTGCTTCAAAATAGATAGCCCGGCCACGGTAAACACCGTCATAGTCCACCGTAGATTTTTCCTCGAAGTAACCTGCCAGGACGCGGCTGCCTTTCGTTTTGGTTGCCTTGATCGGCGTTGGTCGCTTGTTGATCAGTGCTACCCCACCCCGTTCATACTGAAGATTCGTGAAGTTCAGAAGGTCCTCGAAGGCTTGTCCGCGATTTGCTTGGCTCACTCGGATTGTCATATCGCTACCCCCTACGCAGTCCTTCTTGGCATCCAGGCATCTACGTAGCGAAGAACCTGCAGTAATTCTGTGCGCCGCACGTCTCGATAACTAGCGACTGCCCAACGGTCCTTTATCTCGCGATGGAGTTGACGGAACAACTCCCGACGCAATTGAGGGTCGCTCTCCACTTCGTACACTCGCCGGGCAACCGCCTTCTGAAGAGTACGCTGTTCGCCATGGTCGATCGTAATTTGCTCGTCCACTTTCTGCTCCAGCTCAATTAGCTTTTGGTTGTGATTTTGTGCTATCGCCTTGACCTCTTCGACTTCTTCAGCCAGTTCGGCGGTCAATTTAAGTGATTGGATCAACGCTTGGCGCTCGCTGAGGGGAACGACCTTGTTTTGTTCCGTAGCGTATGCCCCTGTCTTACGGATCGAGGGGATAACTTCATGTGTGATCCAACGTTTAAAGGCTTTTGCTTCTGGCTTACGACTTGTCAAAATCAGAGAGTAGAGTCCAGGTTCGTTAACCAGCCACACCTCTCTGTTCTGACCTGATACAAACATTGTTTGGGTCAGCTTTTCATCATCGTCCAGCCTACGTATTGCCATGCTTGTATCGCTATGATCCAGCACCTCGCACACATCACGAGCCACGAACCACGGCTCTCCTTCCCTCATCACAACCCGTACTTGTTTGTCCTGGAAACTGAAAACGTTCTGCAAAGCTTGCATGTTCATCCCTCCCGTAGTCGTTGAAGTTGTTCCGCCAATTCTGGATAGTCGTTTATACTGCGTTTTTCGCTAGGTCCTTGAGTGGCACCATTTTGCTTCTGCTCCATCTGCCACAGGACTGATGCTGGGAGCTTGTCCTCGCGCATCCTGCTATCGCGTATAGGAACTACTTTTTGTGACTGCTGCAGGAATTGCTGATTTGCCTGTTCAGCTTGCTCGGCTGTACGAACTCCTTGAACGAACATCTTTTCGAGTGTCCCTTTGGCATAATCCCAAGCCTTGCCCTTTTCTGTGGCATACCTCATCACCCATGCCAGCATGTCCATTTGTACTTCGTCATCGAGGTAGCTATGTAGGAGTTCTCGGATGGTCTTGTTTGGCTCGTAGACGAAGTAGTGCTTATACTGGTCGATTACACTTTTGTAAACGTGAAGATCTCTACCACCTACCACCACTACTACTGGATCGTGTTTTTGATTTGAGGAGGGTAAGGGTGGTAGTAGTTCTTTTTCTTCTGTTTTTGTATCTGTATCTGATTCTGTATCTGTATCTATGGCGTGACCTGGTGTGACATCGCGTGACATAGGCGTGACATTCTCGTGACTTGGATTATCATCGTCTGAAAACGTTGATTTACCAGTCCTCTCGGGATCCTGATCATTCTTCTTCTCAGCCTTCTTCGCTCGTTCCTTTTGTTTTCTTTCGCGTGTTTTCTCCGGTGAGTCAGAGGGTTTTTGGTACTGACGAGAGGTAAAGTTCAGTAGTGTCACGCCACCATCCGCGTGACGTTCCATCATTTTGAGCGTGACACACAGATCAATAAACCCCTTTGCTTGGTCCCATTCGCTCGAGTGTATCCCTGATGCTTGAGCCAAATCATCGTCTGTGTATTCGATCCCATCAGCGATGAATAGCTTGCCTCGTTCTGATGACTGAGCTGCCTCGCACATTGCTGTTACCCAGAGCCACTTCTGAACGGTTGTAAATCTTCGAATCTTGGGGTCTTTAAGTATCTCTGGATACAACCTAAACCACGGCATCATCTTGCTGTTCCCTCCCCCGCCTTTCAGCTAGAACTCGGTAATTTTTAATCTTTTTAGGTTCCCACCCCGGGTGGTACCGCGCCATGTAAGCTGCTGCGTACCGCTTGAGCATATCTGGATCATCCAGGGCGCGGTACAGGACCGGAAGTGGAAACCATTGCTCGTGATTCGTCATTGATTATCAAATAGTGATGCATTTTCTTCGGTTGCGTTCTGCTTCTCTTTCTCTTCCTCCATCGGGATCGATTCTGCCGTTGTTACGTTGATATCTATTGCATCGCTGTAGACACTTACCGGGTCACTGGTAAGGTCTTTCCGCACTACTTCATCCTGCGTCGCCTGCTGCTGTATCTCTATGCTGATCGGCAGGTACTTCCACATGTGACGGATGACCGTTTTCTTTGCCATTTCCTCGTAGTCAGTAACCCATGGTCCGTTCTTGGACGCTTTCGATCGAGCGCGTCGCTTCTCGATTTCTTCCTTGTCCATGACCTCGAATTGGTAGCCGCCATCCTTGAAGTGAGCGACTGCATAGACGTACTTCATTTCTCCGCGCCTACCAGTAGCTGGCTTGTGGTGTAGCTTTGGATGCAGGCCTAGTTCATAATCAAACTCGTCTGCCTCATAAACGGTGTGGGCGTAAATGCTTTCGATGTTTCCGGACCTACGGGCCAGGTCGATCATGCCTTTGTAACCGACGATAAACTGTACGTCTCTTTCCCAGTACTCCTTCCCATCCGGTCCCTTCTTCTTGTTGTTAAATGGAACCAAGTAGCAATGCCCAATCAATCCTGGCTCCAAGCCCAGTTGTGCAGCTTGCATGACCGCGCCTAGAAGTGAAGGGATAGAACACTGCAACAGCAATGGATTAGTACGTATCGTGGTGAGGGCAATCCTTGCCATTCGATCTGGGTTCATGTGGCTTGGAAGTGCCTTTTCAATCTCAGGACCCATACGCTTCAGATAGGCAGCAATTGTTTGTTCAGGAGACTGCTGCTGTTGAGTGGGTTGATTGGCTCTGTTAGCCAACTGAGTCTTAACATCTTGATTGGTCGCCATGATATCCCTCCCTACACTGCCTTCACGCCGAAGCGACGGGAGACAGATTGTTTCAGGTACTTTTTATGGATGTCAGGATGATCTTTAGCCAGCGCCTTGCTATCGATAATGTTCCTGGTGGTATTCTTCCAGGTAACTAAATGCTTGCTGGCAATACCCGTTTCGTATTCGCCAAGCATAGCTTTAAGCCGGTTTTCCAACTCAGTTACACGTTCGATTGCAGCTTTCTCATCCTGTTTTGCCTGTTCCAACTGCTCAATCAGCGAGTCTGCTTCCAGTGGTAACTCCGTCTCACTGTCTGGTTCTCCAATGGCATACATCGTTTTGAGAAGCGTGGTAGATGCCTCGGACCCGTCCACCATCGGCGGCACCTGTGGGACAACGTGGTTATTCCAGAATTCGGACTCAATCTGGATTAGGTACCGGATGATCTCTTCATCCCGTTCAATCTTCTTGTATACGAACTTGTTACCGCCGATCAGAACTGCGATCCACCAGGCGCTGTAACCTGTGACTGCCATGTAATGCTGGCATTGGAGAAGGTATTGCGCTGGGATCTCTTCCCCTTCCCATTCGCCTTTCAGATACTCACTGGCTGTTTTGCACTCCAACCCAGACTTCTCACCGACAATCAAGCGATCTACGTTTGCCAGCATGAAATGGTGTTCTGGATGTTGGAGCATTTGATTGCAGCGCCTTACCTTCAAACCAGTTCTTCGGCTAAATTCCTGGGCTACTATGTCCTCAAGGACTGTCCCGAAATATGCTGCATCGCTTTGTAAGTCTTCTTCTGGAGCTTGTCCAACCTTTTCGAGGTAGACCTCTACTGGCGACTTCCATTTGTTTAAACCTGCGATGGCTGCTACGTCACTGCCGCCAATCCCCTTCCGGCGGAACTGGAGCCATATTTCACGTTCCATGTCTTTCGTTGAAGCTATAGCTAATGCCATGAAATTGCCTCCCCTATTGATTTTTTGAGGTAATCACGCTACGCTTGAGGTAACGAATCTTGCATAGCGTTTCACCGAAGACTCAGCGTTGCCGCGCTGGGTCTTTTATTGTTTGTAAGTAATAACAGGATTTTCCTTACACTCCTCGAATGTTAATAATTGTCGAAATATAGGTATTTTTCCCTATATCCGATAGTTATTCTTTTAAGGAGGTGAAACCTATGAACTATCAACCTGTTAGCTCAAGCAATTTGAGAGCTGTCGCTTATGACTCTTTTACACAAACACTCGGGATTATCTTTAAAGGTAATACTGAGTACCATTACTATGGTGTTCCCCAGAGTGTTTATCTTGGTCTTATGCGGGCTTCTTCTCACGGTAGCTATCATGCTGCGCACATCAAAGATGTGTATCGATACCGCCGTGTTGCCTAGGCCTAATCTTCAACAATGATGAGAATTGATGGGCCACTTCTCTCTTCTGCTTGCTTACCATTGATGGAAATCTGGTAAGTTTCGTGTGGAGGAATGACCAGGCAATTGACGCCGAGTCTACTGGTCAGCTCCTCCACAAGTTTTTTGGTGCTAATCTCCTGCACTATTTTTCACCTCCTCTCGCTTAGTCACGAGGTCGCCGCGTCCCAACCTCTACGCGGCCGTTGCAGTTCCTGGACTGCGCCACGATCTCTTGCCTCGCTATGTATGGATGTTTTCGACCATCCGTGGACGTTTCAGTCTGCGATTCTCCGGAATTTTTGAAAGGAGGTACTGAACCGTCCACGCAGGGCCGAAGCCCTGTTACTTCAATAAACGTCTTGCCTGCTCTTTGACACCGTCCAGAAAATCCTCTGGCGCCATGGTAGCTCGCATGTCTACGATGAGCTCCAGTTCCTCAATTACGTCTCGCACAGTCCATTCCAGATCGGATCCATCGTCATCGAACGCCAATGGCTGGAGTAGCCGTTGTCTGGCTGGCTCCGTTCGATCAACGTATGCTGGGTAATCAAGCACTGGCGCGCTCATGCTTGACCGCCTCCTCCAACACAGCCAACTCTTTCGATCTCCACTCTATTTCGTGCGATAGATCGCGTTTATGGACATCCAGTTCTTCGCGTTGGCGTTTCAGTTTTACATATGCTGAATCCACTGCGCGCCAATCATCATCAGCTTCGCGGTATTCGCGTTCAAGGTTTTTTAATTCACGCTGTAGATCAGCGATCTGCGAAGATATGGGTTTCATAGGCTTGTCCCTCCCATGTAGCTTGTGGTAAACTACCAATACATCGAATATTTGTTCTTGATCAGGCGGTCTGTTGCGAGCAGGCCGTCTTTTCATTTTGTTGCAGTTCTTCTGTGATCCGGCGTGTTATCTCCTTATACACCTCATGAGCAGCCATATCCCCGGCCGTCTTTGCGACCATCATCATGCGCTGATAAAAGTGCAGTTGCATGCGCTTCGTTTGCTCACTCATGCCATTTCCTCCTCCATGTCAGCCTTGAAATGCATCAGCCTTGCCCGGTAGTTCTCGTTTTGCTCTGCCGCTGTTGTATACCGCTTTGTAATCTCTGGGAGAAGCAACTCGGTCATCGCGGCATCATAGGCGAAGGTATCTTCTAGCACCGCTTGTACGCGATTGTTCCACGCTGTACGGTCCATTTTGTCCTCCTTATAACAACCAGAATGTGAACATCATTCCCAAAACGTTTTGTATGATGGACAATCCATCCAAGCCGTATAAGCAAGCAACCACTACTTCTCTTGAGCTAGTTGCTTCTGCCCATTTAACCAGCGTAGGAACATCCAGCAGTTTTTTTCCTGATTCCAGTTTGCTTACACAACTCCGGGCAATATGCAGTTTTTCCGCTAACTGTGATTGAGTCAATTTCGACCGCACCCGGCACGCTTTTAAAATCGCACCGTACTCCATGATCCGTTTTCATCCTTTCCTTTACATGCGTGTTCCAACCTGGAACAAAAGGGCTTGATGTAGAACACACAAGACCTACAACGCGATGTATGATGGTTATGTGCTCATCTTTCAGACTCTCCCTCATTCATGATGGGGAGTTTTCTTTTACTCGAAGTTGGTTGAAGATTACGTTATCTTGCATCAAAACGCTTCGTTGAAGTTGGTCCGCCTGGTCAGTTAATTCAGGAGCTATCTTCTTCACTTCGAAGCAATAGTTGACCAGAGCTTGCTTCAAAGCATCTGCTGTTTTTACATAATTCGGATGGCGTTCGATCGACATAAGTATCACCTCACTTTCATCACACAACTGCATGCAGCATCAAAGTCTTGGCAGTGACCCGACCGTATCCTTACCTGGCGATTGACCTTCTCCAATAAATATGGTCTATGTATTTCGGCGCGGCTCCCCTCTCGGATCATTTCGCACGCTCCCGCTCGTTTGGTGCTCTATGCAGTTGTGTGGATTGGTTAATGAGAAATCACTTTTGTGAAGCAGTCTCACTGGATTGAGTTTCAATTTTTGCAAGGATAATCTTATGGGCCGATACGTAAGCATTTTTCAATACCTGATCAAAGAGAGGCCCTTTTATGACGATCACCTCGCGTTTCCGGGTGGTCTTCATGAGCACTCCTCCTTAAAATTGTTTGCCTGCGATCTCGTCGCGGGGGTCTCTTGCCAATGAAAGGTTTTCAAGCCGCAGCTTCAGGCTGTTTGTGATTTTTCATCACAATTCTTGTCAAAAAAATTTGCCCACGGAAAATTCAGTATCTCTCCAATTTTCTTTGCTACTTTAACACTTGGAGTCGTCCCATTTTCAATTTTCGTATACCACGAACGATCAATGCCAACGAGCTCAGCAACTTGCTCGTGTGTCATGTTTTGCTGGACACGAATGTCTACCAACCACTGATTAGGATTCACAATCATCACCTCGCTTGTGATCTTATGTCACAATAATACAGTGACAGTACATCACAGTCAATAGTTTTTGTGATTTTTTTGCACAATCATTCCTTTGTGATTTTTAGTCACTTATAATATAAAAATAATGGGTAGTTAAGGGGGGACAGATTTTGACCTTCGGAGAAAGATTAAAGCTTTTACGTAAAAAGAAAAAACTGTCCCAACAAGCATTATCAGATCGTATTGGTTTGAACCGAGCAACTTACGCACGTTATGAAACGAATGACAATCAGCCAGACTATGACACTCTCCAAAAGCTGGCTGACTTTTTCGATGTAAAGATTGATTACCTCCTTGGGCGGACAAACGATACTTCACCTTCAAACAATAATTTCATGATGGTACGAGAGTCCGGGGCTGAATATAAAACCCGCGAAGAATTACTACTCACTTCGCAAGATCTCAACATCCTGGAAGAAATGAAAAAGTACCCGGTCTTTTTCAACGACCTGGCTTCCGATCCAACAAAAATAAAAAAGGTCATCAAGATGTGGGAATTTTATAAGAAAGAAATTGAAAATGACGATGACGAAGAGCCAGAGGATTAAAAATCGCTGGAGGACACAACATGAAAATCGCAGATACGCTTCCTACTAAACGCGGTTATAACATGATGGAGGAACGCGCGAATAACATTCTGAAAAAATTCGACTATAAATATCCGGATCAGATCGACATCGAAGAGATTTGCGCATACTACAAAATGAAAATTAAGCCCTCTCCGGAACCTGACTTAACGTACTCTGTTTGTACTGGGTTTCGGAAAGGGTTTATTTTTATACCCAAAGGTACCAATTATATCAAGTATAAGGAATTGCTAGGAGAAGAGTTTGCTCATCTGTATCTACACACTATCAGCCAGATGCAGACGACGAAAGCAATCCATGCTCAGCAAGAACGTCAGGCAAAGAACTTCTCGGCTTACCTCTTCATGCCTTGGAAGATGCTGCGGGATGTAGTTATCTCCTACGACCAGCCCGTTGACATTTCTATGCTGGCTGACGAATTTCTTGTGTCAGAAGAGTTTGTGTTTTATCGCTTGTCCTTGATCTTCCCGGAGAAAGCGGATGCTGTTGCACGATCTAGGGGTGGGTTTGGATATATAAAGTGGTTAGATATATAGAAATCTGTTAGGGGTGTTTAATATGGCCAAGAAAAAAATGCCATTAATCTGGGATCTTCAACCACATACTGCAGCAAAACATGTAATATTACGAGACTACCTCCAAGCTTGGATCAGAATCATGACCCTGGGTTACAACCTTGATCGTCGTGCCTTATACATAGATGGTTTTACCGGACCTGGGGAATACTCTAAAGGAGAGGACGGCTCTCCAATTATTGCCTTGAAAGAGGCGATGGCGTATTGTGACCAGTTTCCAAATTTAAATCCACAACTCCGCTTTATTTTTATTGAGGGTGACCCTGAAAGATTTGATAATTTAAAACGAAAAGTTTTGGATTTATTTGATGAGGACCACGATGAATATGAAGGTCGCAACTTTTCATTTAAACCTACTGACTACGAGAACTTTACTATCTATATGTACAACGGAAAATTCGAGGATAAAATGCGGGAGATTCTCGAATATGCAAAAGGTAAATTAGCTCCTTGCTTTGCCTTTGTCGATCCCTTTGGCTTTAAAGATATTCCATACGAAATTATTAAAGGCATAGTAGAAAACGATCGATCAGAAGTATTTATCAACTTCATGTATGAAGACATTAACCGTTTTTTAAAGATGCCATCACTTCAAAATGCTTACCAACATCTTTTTGGTACAGACGAGTGGCAGGATATCGTTAAAAACCTGGAAGATTATTCACCTTCACAAAGACGATATTTCTTGCACAAACTGTACAAGGAACAGTTACACGAAGCCGGCCTGGAATATGTAATTTCTTTTGAGATGAAGAACGAAAAAAATGCAACCGAGTATTTTTTATATTACGGAACCAATCACATACGTGGATTGGAAAAAATGAAAGATGCAATGTGGAAAGTGGACCGCTCCGGTGCGTTTACATTTAGTGATTACGAAGCAAAAAAAGCTCAGCTAGAATTTGTTGAGTTTAATGAACCAGATCTTTCGATTTTAGCCGATGAAATATACGATGCTTTTAAAGGTCAAAGAAGAAACGCCGAAAAAGTTAAAGAGTTCGTTGTAACTGACACCATCTTTCGAAAGTCAGTACACTCAACCGCTGCATTAAAGATGCTAGAAAAGGATGGGCGAATAAAAGAAGTTCTTAACCGAAAGAAGAAAGGATCTTATCCCGACAACTCAATTATTGTATTTGACTAGACAGAACATTTGTTCCCTATCGTAAGTATGTTATAATTCGGTTAAGAAAGGAGGGTTTTAAAATGGCATCAAACTCTTCTATAGAATGGACAGAGGCCACATGGAACCCTGTTACCGGATGTAATAAAATTTCTGATGGATGTAAACATTGCTATGCTGCAACTATGGCAAAGAGACTACACGCGATGGGGAACTCAAGATATCTTAATGGCTTTGAAGTGACACTTCATCATGACTTGATCGATGCCCCTCTTAAGTGGAAAAAGCCACGCCGTATTTTTGTCAACTCGATGTCGGATCTCTTTCACGATGACGTTCCGCTGGAGTTTATCAAAAAAGTGTTTGATACGATGGAAAAAGCATCATGGCATACCTTCCAGATCCTCACTAAACGCTCTGATCGTTTGTCCGAGTTGGCACCTTATCTACCTTGGCCCAAGAATGTATGGCAGGGAGTGAGTGTAGAGAATCAGAAGGTTGTTCATCGAGTTGACAGTCTTCGCAATGTACCCGCCAATGTACGCTTTCTGTCCATTGAGCCATTACTTGGACCTATTGATGATCTTAATCTTCAAGGAGTGCATTGGGTAATTGTAGGTGGTGAATCTGGCCCTGGTGCACGGCCAATGAAAGAAGAGTGGGTTCGGAGCATTATGAAGCAGTGTAAGGAACAGAACGTTGCGTTTTTCTTTAAACAATGGGGTGGCGTTCAAAAACATCGACATGGTAGGACGATTGATGGTCGAACTTATGACGAATACCCGGATCATTTGATAACAGTTTAAAGGGGACCATAAAGGTCCCCTTTTCCGTATAACTACCACACATCAGCATCACTTCTGACATTAGTATCTCATTTTCAATACAACGTGCAGCATACGTTGCCAGCTTGGTACCCTTATCTACCTGATAGCTCTCAATGGCTTTGATCAGGCCAATTGTACCGATCGAGATCAGGTCCTCGCTGTCCTCTCCAGTGTTTTCAAATTTTTTCACGATGTGGGCGACCAACCGCAAATTATGCTCAATCAGTTTGTTTCGCGCATACGGGTCGCCCTTTGCCATCAGCCGAAGATACTTTTCCTCCTCTGTATCTGGAAGCGGCTGAGGAAATGCATTGTTTTTCACGTAAGCCACAAACATCAGAAGCTCTTTAAAAACCAACGAGAGTGCTGCTAAAATGCTGGACATGGCTGCCACCTCCACGTCAGGAATTGCGTTCTCCTAACCTTATGTGGGCAATCGCCTATTTGTGCATGTACAGCAGAAAGGACAATCTGATGTTTGCCTTCGTGATTCGTGCAAAAAGTCAACCAACGCCTGCTGAAGCGTTCCCTTGGTAATAATTGATTTTTCAAAAGAAATGCCGCTGCGAATGATCTGCTTGACCACTTCAGGACGCAATCCTGTGACTACTGCCTTGCACCCCATCATCGTCATCCCATTGAGCAAGCCCATAAGTTGGTTGAGAATCGAGCTCTCCATACTGAAAATTCCCGACAAATCCAAGATCAACACTTCAATCCGCGTGTCCCCAATATGGTTGATGACCTTCTCCTCTATAATGGCAGCACGCTCCTCGTCAATTGTCCCAATTAGTGGAAGAATACAAACATTTGGAGTGAGAGGAATAATGGGAACGGACAAATTGTTTACCATTTCCCTTTGCGATTGAATCAATTGGTCTTTGCACTCCGTATAAGTGATGAAAAAGTGATTGAGAAACTGATCCATCATATGGTTGATTCTTCTCTCCAACTCGAAGAACTGTTCCCGATTGCTCTGTGTCTCAATGGAATGCAATCGATCATAATTATATAAAAAGTCCCACAGCACTCTGCGCACTGTTTGTACCCATTCCAGCTTAAAAGCGAGTGTCAGGGAGTATTTTGCCCATGACACCCCTTCTTTCCTGGCAAAAGAAATCATTTCATGCTCTCTGCCATCGACGATATACAGTACCAGCTTGTGAGCGTTGGACAACAGGTCGATATTGCCTACCCTCTGAATCTCATGGATTTTTTCTTTGACATTGACTGCCTCGGCCAACAAGCGCTTTTCAAATACATCTTGATTTCGGAGCAAAAAATGTCTGATCTCTTCACCTGGTGCATACTCCACATTCAAATTGATCACTCCACGAGTCGGCGTATTTGTCATCTTGGGCAATCGAATATGAAAAGCAGTGCCCTCGCCCGGAACGCTATGTACATCAATCTTTCCCTGGTGTTCATAAATCACCGAAAATACCTGTGTAAGCCCCATTCCCGTGCCGTCGGGCTTGGTTGTGTAGAACGGGGTTCCCAGCATTTTTAATTTTTCTGGAGGGATGCCAACCCCGGTATCTCTGATGTAAATATGGATTTCTTCATCAGTCGCGTAGTGCTCAACAGATATTGTCCCTTTTTGGGGGATGGCCTCAAATGCATTTTTCAACAGATTGAACAACGCCTTCTTCAGTTGATTTTTCTTCCCATAGATAGGCGTCTCTGTATCACGAAGATTTCTCTGTATTTCTACCCGGTAGATCTGGTCTTGGAAGAGAGTAAACAATACCTCCAGTTCAACCGCCACTTTGATCGGTTGATACGGCTCGTCCTCCGCATCAGGCTTTGACACATGCAATAAATTTTCTAACGTAGCAAGCGCATTGTTTAATTCGGATTGAGCAATATCCAGATATTCATCAGCGGGACTTTCCTTTAAAAGCTGAAGAAATCCCTTTACGGCAGTCAACGGGTTTTTCACCTCATGTGCGATCCCTGCCGCAATCTGACCCACTGATGCCAATTGATTCAGATGAAACTCGTTGATCTCCTTGTCATCCTTTGTGGACACATTCACCCACTCCATCCCTTCATCTTGTTGAAAAAATGTAAAATACTAATGTACATTTCTAATGTACATTTCTCTACTTCCACTATATTTCCTTTTTATTCTTTTGTTTTTGCAAGGCATGATGATCGAACTAGCATTCGTGCGAGCATAGAAAAAGCAGGCTCCCGAAGCTCTCGGCCAGCCTGCTTGATCTTTCACGCATCCATCGTCGCTTTGGAGGCGGGGAGGTTTGTTTTCTTGCCCGTCAGAAAGACGCCGCCGACGATCAGGATGGTTCCCGCGAGCAAATTCCAGGTGACCTCCTCGTTCAGAAACAGATACCCCCAAACAATTGCACTCGCCGGTATCAAATACGTGACCAGGGAAGCGATCTCTGGCCCACCTTTTTGTACCAGATAATAATACAAAATATAGGCGATCCCCGAACCGATCACACCGATGCCCACTACCGCTCCAAACGATCCTGGCGCAGCGAGCGGAGCAAAAGAGAAGGATTCCAATGCAAACGCAAGACTGCCGCTTCCCACCATCGTGCTCAAGAGGGTCCCCAGGGTAATCTGATACATCGACAAGTTGCCCGGCAGGCGTTTGGATAATTGCGTTCCAATCGCATAACAGCAAGTAGCAAGGAGCATACAGATAAATCCGATGACATCTACAGAGACCAGGGAAACCGGGTTAATGTCCAGCAATACGATGATACCCAGGAAGGCAATCAGCATACCCAGCCACTGCATGCGCCCCGAGACCGCCTTGAAAAATAAGATCCCGATAGTCAACGTCCACAGCGGCGTGGTCGCGTTCAGAACAGACGCCATGCTGCTCGTCAATCTCGTTTCGCTAAATGCGATAAATGCCCACGGGATTGCCGTGTTGATCAAAGCCATCGTGACCATCGGAATCCAAGCAATTTGCTTGAGACCAAAAGGCTTTTTCAGAAGAAGCATCACGATGACGATGGTCAAGAAACCAAAAAAGGACCGCAGGAAAGCAATACTCCACGGCCCAAAATCAGGCAACAGAATTTTTATGAAATAGAATGACCCACCCCAAATCAGGCTGAGAAGTGTGAGAACCAGAAACAGTGTACGCGTCACACATACCCCTACTTTCCGCAAGTTGAATAGCCTACTGACTCATGCAAGTATTCTATCAGGTGTTCGCCTCCTTGACCATCGAAGCGTGAACCTTTTGAATAGAAAAGCAAGTTAGTGAAATTTGGCACATAAAAAAACCAGCCTTTTCATCAAAGAAATGGCTGATTCAATCTGGTCTGCTGTTTACGGTACAGGTACAGGGACACGCTTGACCATATGATGATACAGATGCCCTGCAACCATCAAGCTGCCGTCTGGGCGAAAACCGACCGATTCATACAGTTTGCGAGCCTTCACATTTTCTTCCTCGACCAATAATGCGACGCGGTCGTGCCCGCGAGCCTCTGCTTCCTTCTCGAAAGCATGGAGCAGGGACTTGCCCACTCCCATCCTGCGGCTATCAGGGTGCACAGCGAGGGAATCAAGATAGAATTCATCATCACGCGCTTCCTTTACGATGACCGGAGCTTGTCCGGTACGCTGCAGCCACCCTTCCACAAAGGGACGGTCCAGCCGCTCCGTTTCGCTGCCGTGGTAGAACAAGGCGAATCCCACTACTCTCTCCCGATCCGTCGCTACGACCACATTTTCATAGCTCAACCGATTTTGCGGCGTGACAAAATAGCTGGCTATTCTTCGTACAGCCTCATCGTATTCATTGGCACCAGTCAAACTGTGTGCAATATCAAGGCCAATCGCCTCCAGGATGAGCGGGGCTACGTGTTTCGCATCGGCAGGCAACGCTTTTCGGATCATTTTGGAGTCCTCCTCTCTTGTTGTCGGCGTTATCTCTCGGGCGAATCCCGTCTCTTATTTTGTCACAAGCCTGTTGGCTCGTCAAAAAGGAAAAAACCGCCCTGAGATCAGAGCGGTCAACCAATCATTTTTTCAATTGTCAGCTTTCTTTCCAGTCGCAAGTCCAGAAATTCTCCGCTTCGGCGAACCAGTGGACGCATCGGTTCGTCTTGATTGATCAAAATGACCTCCACTTCTTCGCCGGAGCTCAGCCGAGCCTTGGCTCCGACGTACAACAAAGCGATATAGCGGACAAATTGGGCAACGATCTCAATGTTGAGGGTACCGTTGCAGGCTTCCTTCCAGAGGTGCTGTGCAGCCTCAAAAGGGGAGGTTCTGTCTTTGTATACCCGGTCTGAACAGATGGCATCGAACATGTCGGCCACCGCCAGCACCTGGCATTCGATCGGGATGTCATCGCCTTTTCGCTGCTGCGGATAGCCAGACCCGTCAAGGCGTTCATGATGCAAGAGGGCACAGAGCGCCAATTCCTCGGAGCCGCCCTCCATGGTTCGGATCATTTCATATCCATACACGGTATGCTGGCGCATGATGGCAAACTCTTCCTCGCTCAGCTTCCCAGGTTTCAGAAGAATTTCCTTGGGAATCCGCATCTTGCCCAGATCGTGCAAAAAGCCGGCAGTACCCATGAAAGCTACCCGATCCTCGTCCCATTTGAGCAAGGATGCGATCAGGGAGCACAAGATGCCGACGTTCAAGGAATGACGGTATGTATAACTGTCTGCACCTTCGAGGAAGTAAAGGGAACGAAACAGTCCCTTCTGCTTCAATGCTTGTCCAGCTACGTCGCAAAAAATCTCCGAGAATTGTTCCAGTCTCGGTTTGACATCTTGATAAGTCTGTTCAAAAATCTCTCGTGTCTTGTCCAGGGCTTCTAGATATACCGCGACGGCGGTTGCATCTGCTGCCATTTCCGCAAGCTGTGACGAGATGTCTTCTCCTGTGCCTTCCGTCCAGACGTCCTGGACTTCTACCTCCCAGATGCTTTGTTTTTGCAAAATATGTACATGAGTGGCAGTAATCACGGTATCCTGTGGCAGTAGCAAGATTCCGTTTTTCGTGAACAGGTCAGAAGCCAACACTCGCCCTACCAATGAACCGTTAACGGGCATATAAGACATAGGATCAACCTCTCAAGTCCTTTTCCTAAATTATAGAAAGAAAGGGTTCACGTGACAACGATTTTTTCGACAATTCTTAACTTTTTGCACACCGGGACCTTCTTTTCTGCCGAATCATAGGATAAAAGGCGAAGCATTTGGCGAAAAACAAGGAGGATCGTTTTTCGATGACAACGCTGTACCTTACACCAAGAGCGTGGAAACAGATAGAAAACGCGGTGCGTAAAAACCCCTCGCTGGAAACAGGAGGGGTGATGATGGGATATTCTCTGGGCGACGACAAGTGGGTCATTGCCTATGCCAGCGAACCGGGGCCAAAAGCCATCCAAAGTCCAACGTCCATTTTTTTTGATGACGAGCATCTGCGCAAGCTAGTCCGCAAATTAAATCGCAGCAAGCGCTGGCAGTATCTTGGCGATTGGCACAGCCATACGATCCGGCGCTTGTCGCCAAGCAAGGGCGACAAGCGGACGATTTGGTCCAAGGCGGTACAATCCAAGTATATGTCTGCCTCTCCGCTCATGCTGATCGTGGGGCTGAGCAAACAGAATCAGATCCAAGCGAGAGGGTTTATTCTGGGGAATTCCCTGCGCGAGGTCGGGAAGATCGAGTTGTATGATCGGAAAGTTCATCGATAGCCCGGCGAAACATCTCCATAGCCTGATTTTGCCCCCAGCTCGGTCTGTTTTCGGCAACAGCGCTGATGGCATATCGCGGTTCATCGTAGGGGGCGTAACCCACGAACCAGTAATGGTTGGCAGATGAGCCTGCCCCCCCTGTCTGTGCCGTTCCGCTTTTTCCCGCAATCTGCCAGACTGAATCGTTCAGCATTTTTCCCGTTCCGTCGGTGACGACCTTGCGCATCATTTTGCGCAGCTTGCTTGCTGTAACGTAATCGATGCCCGGCTGTCCCAGATCTTGAACCGGAAAACGGAAAAAGGACTGTCCGTTTTTATAAGAGATTTGATTGACCAGCCGTACTTGGACAGGCTGACCGCCGCGCAAGATCGTGACCATCAGATTTGCTGCCTGCAATGGGGTTACGCGGACATCCCGCTGACCGATAGCGGTCTGAATCAGCACGCCTTCATCCTGTGCTGAGGCTTCTTTAGCAAAAATGCTGCCTCGCTCTTCCCCATCGATTTGCTTAAATCCATCCAGCTTGAACAAGTGAGCGGTCGTATGGCCGACAGGAACGGACAAGCCCAGACGCAGAGCGTACTCCTCCAGCTTCTTCGCTCCTACCCGTTTGGCAATTTCGGCAAAGGCGATATTGCAGGACTGAGCATACGCCTCTTCCATCGTAAGGGTCCCATGCCCTTCTTTCTTCCAACAAGAGAAATGATACCTGCCGTAATCCCCTGTACAGGTAAAACGGTCTGTCGGAAGCACCACTCCTTCTCCAAGTGCTGCTGCAGCTACAACTGTCTTGAAGACAGAGCCAGGGGGCAGTTGCTTGACCGCGCGATTTTGCCACTCTCTTGACTGTGCGTTTACCTTGGTCTGATCATAGGCTGGCCGGCTCACCATCGCAAGAATATCGCCGTTTTTGACATCGAGCACGACCAAAGAGCCTTCTTGCAGCCCCACTTGATCTGCGACACGTTCCATCCTGCGTTGAATCTCGACGTCTAATGTCGTCGTGAGGGAAAGCGGATAGTATTCGTTTTCCTGCTTGCTGTAACGGATGTCAAGACCCCGCAGCGGCCTGCCTTGTCCATCCACATAATAGGAGAGGACAGAAGGCTCCACTCCCTGCAAGAAGCGGTCGAAGCTGCGCTCCAGTCCAGACGCTCCGATCGTGCTTTCCTGATTCATCTTGCCGCTGGCTACTTCCTCTGGATAGAGGGTTTGGACCAGGCTGGGGTTTTGGTGAATATAGCCGATCAGATGCTTGGCTACTTCATCTTGACGGTAACGCTCCGTCACTTTCAGAGCGACGACGCCAGGTATCGCCAGGCTGTTCACCTGGCTGCTCTGCTTCTCAGTCAGAACGATAAGCTTGCCAGCTGGATTGCGCAGCAGGACAGGCGCCTTGGCCTTCTCCATCGTCGCAGTCAGGTGGTCCGGGGGTTGTCCTACGATCTTAGAAAGCTGTTTGATCCCGTCCGTCCCTTGCAGACTGCCGCGTGCAAGGGGAAAAAGGATCAATGCCAGATGCTCGCTCCCTGTAAACGCATAGCCATGGCGATCCAGAATATCGCCACGACCGCTGTGCAGGACAATGCTTTGCTGCCTTTGCTTGACAGCTCCTTTTACCAGATCGACGCCTCTGCGGGAAAAATGATGCGGAGCCCCCAGTTGAATCCACCAAAGACGGGCGAGCAATCCAATCCAGACAATTGTCATGAAAAAGAGCACCAGAAAATGGCGTCGTTTGATACGTTGTTCCAGTTGCATACCAGGTCCCCCCTCCAGCTCTCTTTCTTCCAAGTATTGACGGATTCCATTGAGCGGAAACGGGCATGTGTTGCGGATCATACAAAAAACACGCCGTAGGGGCGTGTTTCCTTGTTGGTGCCTAAGGGGTTACCTGAACATATTTTCGTTTTTCCAAGAGGATGTTGCTGATCTTCGTCGACAACAGATCGAGCGCGACACGGTTGAAACCGCCCTCGGGAATGATGACATCCGCGTATCGCTTCGTCGGCTCGATAAACTGCAAATGCATCGGGCGCACGACATTCAAGTACTGATTGACGACAGATTCGAGCGAACGTCCGCGCTCTTCAATATCCCGCACGATTCGGCGAACAATCCGCACATCAGCATCCGTATCCACAAATACTTTGATGTCCATCAAATTGCGGATGCGCTCATCCTCCAGGATCAGCATGCCTTCCAAAATGATGACATCCTGGGGCTCCACTAGCACGCGCTCCTGCTTGCGATTGTGCTCCTTGAAATCGTAGATCGGCTTCTCAATTGCACGCCCCTGCAAAAGCTCTTGCAGATGCGTCAGAAGCAGGTCATTGTCAAACGCCAGCGGATGGTCGTAATTGGTGCTTACCCGCTCCTCAAAGCTGAGATGGCTTTGATCTTTATAATAGGAATCCTGCTCGATCATCGCCACGCGATCGTATTGAAATTGGCGGAACAACTCTCCCGCCACTGTGGATTTACCAGATCCACTTCCTCCTGCTACCCCAATGAGCACGGGGTTCTTCATCCTGCATGTCCCCTTCCTTCATGTATCCAAGGCCTTCTCTTGCCTGATTTATTCTCTGCGTTGACCGCTGCTATGCCCTTTTTACACTTACGGAGAGGCCATCTCCAACGGGGATAAATGTCGTCTCCACATCAGGCCGTGTCGCGAGCTGTTGGTTGAAGTCGATGAGTTTGTCCACCAAAGGCCGCTGCCGCTTTCCTGCGTCTTCAGGGGTTGCCACCAGTCCACGAAACAACACGTTGTCGCTGATCACCAGTCCTCCGACGCGCAGCATCGGGAGATACAGATCCAGAAACTTCTGGTACTGCCCCTTCGCTGCATCAATAAACAGACAGTCAAACTGGTAGCTGTCAGGCAGCCCGAGGGTAGCATCCCGCGAGAGAATCTCTACCCGATCCGCATAACCCGCTTCCTTGATATTGGCTTGGGCACGGGCAAGCCTTTCCTCATCGATCTCCATCGTCACGATACGCGCGTCCGGAGCGGCTTCAGCAAGCCAGATTGTCGAATACCCGATCGCGGTCCCAACTTCCAATATCGAGGCGGGGCGGTGCAAAAGGAGCAGCATCCGCATCACCTGTGCCGATGGAAGCTGGACAATCGGGATTCCCTCGTCTGCCGCTTCCTGCTCCAGCCGCTGCAGCAACGGGGATCTTTCTGGCACCAGACGGAAGAGATACTCATCTACTTGCGGGTTGGTAATCATCGTATCACTCCTCTAGTTTTTCCTGCTTTTCGCGTCATTCGCATTATGTTCCTTCAATGTCTTGGAAAAGTAATGCTCAGAGGTACCGTCTTTTTTCGTAACATAGAAGAAGTAATCATGTTTTTCCGGATTGACGACCGCTTCAAGCGAAGCCCTCCCCGGACTTGCGATTGGGCCTGGAGGCAGGCCTGGATTGGCATAAGTGTTGTAAGGATTCTTCACCTTGAGATCTTCATAGGTCAGACGATCCCGTTGCTTGCCCAGGATAAACTGAATCGTGGCATCCGCCTGAAGCGGCCATTTGTCGCGCAGCCGATTGTAATAGACCCCGGCTACAGTCGGACGCTCTTTATCCACCGTCACCTCACGCTCTACGATAGAGGCGAGATTAACCGCCTCATCAAGGCTCAAGTTTTGTTCCTTGATTTTCTCTGTCCATTCCGGCTTCCATTCTTTTTGGAACTGGGCCAGCATCCGTTCGATAATCTCATGCTCGGTAGCGCCCTCTTTGATTTCATAGGTCTCAGGAAATAAATATCCTTCCAGACGATGAGTCCGCGCTTCGTTTTTGGGTATTTGCGCTACAAATGGAAACTCTTCAAAGCTGCCGTTGTTGACCTCGTCTAAAAAGACCTTCTTATCGACAAGGCCCTCGGAAGCCAGATGGTCGGCGATCTGTTCCACATTCCACCCCTCGGGAATCGTAAAGCGCTGGGCGCGGACGACGGTTTTGCCCTCGATCATCGCCTGCAGCATCTCGTCGTGCGTCTGCCCGGGAGTAAAGGCGTATTCCCCTGCTTTCAGCTTGGGAGCCACACCTGTATACCGTACGTAATAGGAGAACATCTCCGCGTTTCGTATCAATCCTTGCTCTTCCAGCAATCGGCCGATTTGAAGCACCGAAGACCCCGTCGGAATGACGACATTTTTCGTCACCTCTTCTGAGGGTACAGGTTGGAGCTGTTGATAAACATAGAAGGCTGTCCCTCCGACAGCAAGTACCAGAACAAAAAAGAACAGCACCAGCCAGCGAAACAGTCGCCCGCCTCTCCTGCGGCGTTGTTCTTTCGGGCGCTCGGCCTTGAAATCTGGTTTCTCTAACAGTTGATTCAAGGTAGGAATCCCCCTAGCGTCTCTTCTCTCAATCTTTATTATTATACAGGAGGCAATCCACGCTGTCACCGTGTTGGATTTTGCCGAATCATGATTAGGAAGAACTTGGCTTATTTCGGAAAGTAGAAAAAGCACCCTTTTTTCAGGTGCTTGAGTGCCTGTTCGCATTTCTCCATTTTCGGTGAATCCATAAGACGGATCCCAAAAACAGGCCGTATATCCCGACTGCAAGCAAAATATTGCGTGGCTCTGTCATCAGGTTGTCCCCTACGACAGCAAAAAGCAGCATCGCTGGTATTTTTCCCAGGGCTGAGGCAATCGTATAATTCCAAAACGATACACGGCTCAAAGCAGAATACACGTTGACCACGATCGACGGAACGATGGGAATGCATCGGGCGAACGCGATCGCCAAAAAAGCATGACGTTCAAAAATAGTTGTCAGCTCGCCAATTCGCTTGTAGCGATTGAGGATTTGAATTCCCCATTCCTGATAGCCATAGCGCACGAACGCAAACATCAGGATGGATGCTGCTGTCGAGCCGATCCAGGTGATCAGGCCTCCAATGAGTGGGCCGTAAGCCGCACCGATGACGCCACCTACGAGCGGATAGGGAATCACTGGAATCAGGGCCATGATGGTCGCTATTGCCGCTACCAGCATAACATTGTTCGAATCCTGGGTCCAAGCCAGAATATTTTCGCCGAATTGATAGATGAAGTAGCCGATTGCCAGATAACATGCGGCTAGAATGATTTTTTTTAGCATGCCTTCTCTCCCGGATTGTCATACTGCTATCTTACCATGTACGTGGGATAGGCTCCTATCAAAGACTGAAAAACCTCTTTGGTTTGTGGTCGTCCAACTGTAGTGGAAGGGAGGAAAAAAGGGAGAACGCTCAGGTGGGGTGGGATCTTCGCTGGGGGGCATTCCCGGCCGCCTCCACTCCAAAGGCGGAACCGCGGCCAAAAGCAGCCCTCTCCAAGAAGTGATTCAGGGTTGGCCGCTGAATGCGGGTTCCGCCTTTTCCGTTGCGTCTGGGTCAAGATCCCAAATACCTTCGCTTTTCTCCCTTTTTTCCTCAGCCAGCCATTTTTGGTCCACCTTTTTTTGCGGGCTTCTCAAGGTTGGCAATACAAAAAAAGAGGACCCTTGGGCCCTCCTCTTCGCGATTAAATTCCTTCTTTTTCCAGATCGGTGATCAGGGTTTCGAAGGTGGCTTCGACTTGCTCCCATTCTTCGTCGTCCTCGATCGGAATCAGCATATCGGTTCCGTCGTAACGCAGGAAGTGTACCTCATACTCTTCTTCTTCCTCCTGGTCCACTGGAACCAGTACGAGATAGCTGCGATCTTCGATATCAAAAATGTACATGATCCGAAAATCTCGCGGCTCCTCTGTCCCTTCCTCTGTCAGGGCGATCACATCGCCCACTTCGAACTCCTCTGTCATCTCTTCACTCATCATGGTCACCTCGATTTCGCGTCCAAATATCCCTGCAGGATCAAAGTGGCCGCCATTTTGTCTATTACGTTTTTACGTTTTTGCCGGCTGACATCTGCTGAGATCAGCATCCGCTCCGCTGCCATTGTCGTCAAGCGCTCGTCCCACATATAGACGGGAAGAGATGTGCGTTCCTCCAAAAAGCGCGCAAAAGCCTGGCAAATTTCCGCCCTTGGGCCAATAGTTCCATTCATGTTTTTGGGGAGTCCGACCACGATGCCGCCGATTTGATACTTGGCGATCCACTCTTGGATGCGGGTCAAATCCTTTTCCTTGGATTGCCGCTTGATCGTCTCCAGCCCTTGGGCCGTCCAGCCCAATTCATCACTTACTGCGACGCCAATTGTCTTGTCGCCAACGTCCAATCCCAGTAATCGCGCCATGTCATCTGGTTTACTTGCGCTCTGACAAGTAAACAGTCACCAACTCTTCTATGATTTTGTCTCGTTCCAGTTTGCCGATCAAGCTGCGTGCGTTGTTGTGGCGCGGGATAAACGCCGGGTCTCCAGAAAGCAAGTATCCCACGATCTGGGTGATCGGGTTGTATCCTTTTTCCTGCAGGGCCTTGTACACCTCTGTCAATGTCTCCTGAACGTCCGCCGCATTCGCTTCCTTGGGCACCGTGAATTTCATGGTATTATCCAACGAACTCACAATCAACACCTCGATTTCCTTTGAGACTTCTTTTTTGAAAAAGGGAGCCTATGATCACAAGTATTCGACTCCCTCCAACTTTACTCCTTGTCGAAACTGCAAAAATTCCACAGAAGGTGCACTTATTTCGCCACAGCTTGTGCTTTTACGAAATCCGCGACTGCGTCCAATGCCTCTTGCAGCTTGGACGGATCCTTCCCGCCCGCTTGCGCCATGTCGGGACGTCCGCCCCCGCCACCGCCACAGCGAGTCGCAACTTCCTTGATGATTTTTCCGGCGTGGATACCGCGGTCCATCAGGTCTTTGGTTACACCCGCGACGAGATTTACTTTATCGCCGTCGACGGAACCAAGCACGATGACTGCGGAGCCCAGCTTGTTCTTCAGTTCATCCACCATGCCGCGCAGATTATCCATGTCAGATGCGGACACGCGAGCGGCGAGCACCTGGATGCCTTCTACGGTATTCAGCTGGTCAGTCAGCGAAGCCGCTTCAATATTGCCCAGTTTTGCACGAAGCGATTCGTTTTCACGCTGAACTTCTTTGAGTTGTTGCTGCAATCCTTCCACACGGGCAGGAGCTTCGGTCAGTACAGGTGCCTTCAGCGCATTCGCCACATCTTTCAAGATCGCGAATTGCTGATTCAGGAACTGGTAAGCACCGCGTCCGGTCACAGCCTCGATCCGGCGGGTTCCCGCACCGATGCCGCTTTCGCTGACGATCTTGAACAGACCGATCTCAGCGGTATTGGTGACGTGGCAGCCGCCGCAAAGCTCCAGGCTGTAGTCGCCTACTTGAACTACGCGTACGATGTCCCCATACTTCTCGCCGAAGAGGGCCATCGCTCCCATTGCTTTGGCTTCTGCCAGCGGTTTGTTGGAGATGTCCACCAGCAGATTCTCCCAAACCTTTTCATTGACAATTCGTTCGATGCGCTCCAGCTCTTCTTGCGTAATTGCGCTGATATGAGTGAAGTCAAAGCGCAAACGCTCCGGTGCCACCAGCGAGCCCGCCTGGTTTACATGCGTTCCCAGTACATCTTTGAGCGCCTGGTGCAGGAGATGGGTAGCCGTATGGTTTTTGGTAATGGCGAGTCGCGTATCGCGGTTTACTTCCGCATGCACTTCATCTCCCTTGCGCAGGGTGCCTGCCTCGATCAGAACAGAGTGGACATTTTGCCCCATCGGTCCTTTTTGCACATCTTGCACCCGGGCTTTTACCGAATCGGAGAGCAAGAGGCCTTCGTCATTGATCTGTCCGCCGCTTTCCGCATAGAATGGCGTACGATCCAGCACGACTTGCACGGTTTGTCCTTCTTCCGCTTCGTCTACCAGTTGGTTGTTGAAAATGATCGCTTCGACTTTACCTGTCGCTACCAATTCAGTATAACCAACAAATTGGCTCGTAACCGTCAAATCTGACAGCGGACCTCCCTGAGTCTGCATGCTGTCTACGTCTTGACGCGCTGCACGGGCACGCTCCCGCTGTTCTTCCATCGCTTGCTCGAAGCCTTCGCGGTCGATGGTCAATCCCTGCTCCTGGGCAAAATCCTCTGTCAGGTCGACGGGGAATCCGTACGTATCGTACATCTTGAACACGTCTTTGCCCGCGATTTGGGATTGGCCGCTTGCTTTTGCCGCTTTCACCATATCGGTCAGGATATTGAGTCCGTCATTCAGGGTCTCGTGGAAACGCTCTTCCTCGGCGCGAATGACTTTTTCTATAAAGGCGCGCTTTTCCACCACTTCTGGATAAAATTCGCCCATCATCGTGCCGACGGTCTCTGTCAGGCTGTACAGGAACGGCTTTTCCACTCCCAGCTTTTTGCCCATCCGCACGGCGCGACGGAGCAGACGGCGAATGACATAGCCGCGTCCTTCATTGGCTGGCAGGGCTCCGTCCCCAATCGCGAATACGACCGTACGAGCGTGGTCCGCAATCACCTTGAGGGCGACATCCAGGTCTGGACTGGTTTTGTACTTGACACCGGAAATCTCGCTGGTTTTCTCGATCAGCGGGAACAGCAGATCGGTCTCGTAGTTGTTGTCGACTCCCTGGATGACCGAAGCCATACGCTCCAGACCCATACCTGTATCGATGTTTTTCTTCGGAAGCGGCGTGTAGGTGCCATCCGGGTTGTGATTGAACTGGGAGAATACCAGGTTCCACACTTCTAAATAACGTTCATTCTCCCCGCCAGGATACAGTTCGGGATCATTCGGGTCGTTGCCGAAGCTCTCGCCACGGTCGTAGAAAATCTCTGTATTCGGACCGCTTGGACCTTCCCCGATATCCCAGAAGTTCCCTTCCAGACGGATAATCCGCTCTTCGGGAATGCCGATTTTTTTATGCCAGATCTCGAAAGCTTCTTCATCCTCTGGATGAATCGTCACGGACAGCAGTTCCGGATCAAAGCCAATCCATTTCGGACTGGTCAGGAATTCCCATGCCCACTCAATCGCTTCTTCCTTGAAGTAATCTCCGATCGAGAAGTTGCCCAGCATCTCAAAAAACGTGTGATGGCGTGCTGTGCGTCCCACATTTTCAATATCGTTTGTACGGATGGATTTTTGCGAATTGGTGATGCGCGGGTTATCCGGAATAATCCGTCCGTCAAAGTATTTTTTCAGTGTCGCAACACCGCTGTTGATCCACAGCAAGGAAGGATCGTCGACTGGCACCAGTGATGCACTGGGCTCGATGCGATGCCCCTTTTCCACAAAAAAATCAAGAAACATCCTGCGAATCTGATTTCCTGTCAGTTTTTTCATGGCAATCTCCTCCAAAAAATAGAAAACTTGAATAAATAAAAAAAGCCCTCATCCCCTCAGGGACGAGAACTGTTTTTCTCGCGGTACCACCCTGCTTACAGATCTGCCTGCCTATCGCAAGCGAGATTCTGTCGCTTTACAGACAAGTAACGGTGCCAAGCCGCCGGTTTTTGCCCGGTCTCGGGAGTAGCCTTCCGTCGCACTTCTTCTGGCCGCCCTCTCAACCATGGAGCGCCCTCTCTGTAAAAGGTCTGCGACATACTCGTTCCCTCATTGATCGTTTTACGTGTGGTGCTTTTCGTATTATAAATTTTTTTGCCGAGCACTGTCAACTTTCATGCATCATCAAAGCGATGCGATTGATCACGACCTTGCAGACCGCCAAAAAAGGCACCGCAACGATCAAGCCGACAATTCCTCCGATGGCCTCTCCGGCAAGCAGGGCCATGATGATCAGCAAAGGATGCAATTGAAGAGAGCGGCCAACGATATGGGGGGACAAAACATTCCCTTCCAGCACCTGGATGATCAAATTGACGGTCACGACCATGATGGCCATTTTTGTCGAGATGGTCAACGCGATGATGACGGCTGGACCTGCTCCGATCAGAGGGCCGATATACGGTATGACATTGGTCAGGCAGACAAAGGCAGCCAGGACAAACGGATATGGCATGCCGATCAGCCAGTACCCCAGGTAAGCGCAGCCCCCGACGATCAGGGCGACCATCATCTGCCCGTGGATGTAGTCCCCGAGCGACACATTAATATCGCGCAGCACGGTCAAAACGCGCTTGCGGTATGCAGCTGGGATAATGAGCATGCTGGACTGGTGCAATTGCTTCATATCCTTGAGCAGATAAAAGGCGATAAACGGCACGACTGCATAAGCCAGAAGCTTGCCCAACGTATTGCGGGCATTGTTCACCAGCTCCGTGACAGAATGGGAGACGCGCTCATGAGATTGAATGATGACACGGTCTACCCCGTGCGAGATGCTTTCCGGCAAGAAATACTTATGCGCCTCCCATTCGCTCATCCACTTGGTATACCACTCTTTGAGGCGCGGCAGGTCATCTGACAGCTCAATCCACTGTGTCGTAAACACCGGTATAGCATTGACGACCACGATCGCAATCACCAGAATAAAAGATGCGTAGATCAACAGGACAGCCATCAGACGCGGCACACGTCTGCGTTCAAGCAATTCAACAATCGGATGAAGGATGTAGGCAATGAGCAAGCCAACCAGAACAGGCATAAACACTTCGGAAATCAAGCGCAGAATTTGAATGAGTACGGGACGAAGCAACCAGAGCAAATTCCCTATAATCAACAGAGCGATCAGCCAGACGGCAGCAGCGAACCAACGACTTCGCTTTAATTCATCCACCGCTGTCACTCCCCTTCCTGATGGTGGAACCTAAAAATTAGCCTGTCTCAAAGCAAAAAAAACATGTACGCCCAAGAAAACTGACTATTGACATGCAGCCAAAAGGCAAATAAAATTTGAAATACAAGAAGATATCTCCAAAGGGGAGTAGCTTTTCTGCAGCATAGTCGTCATTACGGGAGAAATCCCCGGCTATGTTGGCAACATTTCCGGAAATGTTGTAAGCAAGACCTTTGCCTGTAGGGTAATGGTCTTTTTTTGTTTTTCACACGACCTTTACCTGTCCAGGGAAAGGTCGTTTTCTTTTCCTCCTATCTACTAACACTAAGGGAGATTGTAAGAAAACGGCCGAGGATTCTTCACCATTCGAGGACGAGGAGGAGAAAGAAATGGAACTACTTTTAACACCCGAGTTTTGGTCCGCACTATTAGCCATCATTGTAATCGATCTCGTGTTGGCTGGCGACAATGCGATTGTCATCGGCATGGCAGCCCGCAACTTGCCTGCACACCAACAGAAAAAAGCGATTATCTGGGGGACCGTCGGAGCTATCATCATACGCGCTCTAGCCACCTTGGCCGTTGTCTGGTTGCTGAAAATACCCGGTCTCTTGCTGGTTGGTGGTCTGATCCTCATCTGGATTTCACTGAAGCTTTTGGTCCAGGAGGAAGGCCACGAAAACATGAAAGCGAGCGGTTCACTCGGCTCAGCCATCTGGACGATCATCGTCGCGGATACAGTCATGGGTCTGGACAATGTGATCGCGGTTGCCGGTGCAGCACATGGAGACTTTTTGCTGGTCGTGATCGGCTTGATCATCAGCGTTCCGATCATGGTTTGGGGAAGCACAATGATCCTCAAATTCATGGAGCGTTTCCCCATCGTCATTTTTATCGGGGCTGGTGTACTGGCTTACACCGCTGGAAGCATGGTCACCAATGAAAAATTGCTCGCTCCGTTCTTCGCAGCCTATCCTTGGGTAAAATGGGTATTCATCGTAGCAGTAGTGGTTGGTGTGCTCTTGATCGGCCGCATGAAAAACCAGAAACAAAAAAGAATGGCCGAACAATCCTAAGCACAGCAACGCATAAAAAAATGCCCGGACGCCATATGAGCGTTCGGGCATTTCTATTGATTTCGCCAAAGCGGGGGTTATTGCGTTTACCTAGCCATAGCCCGCATAAGCTTGCGGCCAGATTTGACCATGCGATTGACATCTTTCATGGAGAAGGGCAAACGGTTGAAATTCAACGAAAATCCTCGTCTCTTGCGACGCGGGGCCATCAAATAGCCGATCAAAGCGACGATTCCGCCAGTCGCGACAATCCGCATCAGGCTTCGAATGAACATTCGCGGCCACCTCCATAGGATGTTTTTTTCGCCAGACTACATATTGATCTGAGCTGCAGCGGTCTGCTCCTCGATGAACAGATCATTCAAGGAATGCAAAGAACCGTCCTCCTCTACCTGGTAGACGGAGGCAATTTGTTCATTGCTCACGCTCATTTCGATATAGCAGTTCCAGCAGTAGTACTGGTTCGTCCCAATTTTTCCGACGTCTTTCGAACTGCAGTTCGGGCAAATGACACGCATCACCTAAATCCTCCCTTTCACGCCTGGATACGAACCTAGTCCGGCACGATCAGGTTTTCTTCCCCGACAATGACAGAAGGTGGTGCGGAAAAGCGTTTTCGCCCTTCAGTGACATCCGCAATCCAACCATTGGATAGTTCGTACCCTACAAGTTTCTCCCAGTTTGCAGAGAAGTAAACATCTTCCACTCTGCCCAGGATGTTTCCGGAAGCGGTTATGACCGCTTTCCCTTTTAATTTTGTCTTTCCCGTCACGATGCCGACAGGTTCGATACCGGCGAGATCAAGCAAGGGAGTGATTGCGTCTTTTCCCGAAACGGTCAGGCAAGATTCGCCGACCGCGTGAATCCGTTCGGAAGGAATATAGGTGCCTGGGTGGAACCAGCCCTGTTCGCTCAGCAAGACTCCTTGTACATGCCAAGTGGGGTCGCAAAGAATGTCACGGACGGTGCCGATCGTCTCTCCGGTCTGAAGACACATGACGGGCAAACCGACTACATCCAATGCCTTGCGCATGTGGGACATCCTCCTTCCGCCTTTTTAGTATCGGCGAAAGACAAAGGCTCATTCGGCGCAAATGGTTCCAACCTACACTTGCTTTAAGCGCTCTTCCAAATAGCTGTAACGGACTCCTTCCTCATCTGTCTGCACGGCTGCCAGGAAAGCTTCCGGCTCCCCGCACATGATGAGAAATGACTTGCTGCGTGTAATGCCGGTATAGACCAGCTTTCTGCGCAGCATCCGGTAATAACTTTTGACAAACGGCATAATCACAATCGGAAATTCACTACCCTGCGACTTGTGCACGGAACAGCAGTAGGCAAGCGTTAGCTGATGATAGGCAGAACGCTTGTACACTACCTCCCGACCATCAAAATTGACGACCAGCATCTCTTCATTTTCCGCATTTTCGTTGGGGAAAAAAATCGCGACAATCTCACCCATATCACCGTTGAACACATGCTCTTCGGCGTTGTTCACCAATTGCAGCACCTTGTCCCCGGTCCGAAAAGCAGTTTCCGCGAAGGTAACCTCCCGCTTTTGTGCGGTTTTCGGATTGAACAGCTCCTGCAATTCTTCATTCAATCGATTTACACCGGCCATCCCCTTGTACATCGGGGCGAGGACTTGCACGTCCTTGGCCGTATACCCTTTTTTTACGGCTGCCGCACAAATTTGTTTCACTGCTTCCGGCACATCTTGTGGCGAACTTGTGAAAAATCTCCGATCTTGCGTCGTTTTCAACAAATCCGCCGGCACTCGACCCTGCCGTACCTCATGTGCCAGCTGAATGATCGTGGATTCCTGTGCCTGCCTGTAAATATCCTTCAGCTGGACGAGCGGCAGCAGTCCAGACGTGATCATATCCTGCAGCACATTGCCGGGACCGACAGATGGGAGCTGGTCAGGATCGCCGACAAGGATAATCTGCATCTCGTCGGGAATGGCCCGAAAAAGCTGGTTGGCAAGCCAAATGTCCACCATCGACATTTCGTCTACGATTAACAGTTTTCCCTGAATCGGATGTTCGGCGTCATGCTCGAAGCTTTCTCCTTTATAGCCCAGCAGCCGATGGATCGTCATCGCGGGCAATCCGGTCGTCTCGGTCATCCGCTTGGCAGCTCGTCCCGTTGGTGCGACTAACAAGATGGGGAAGGGATTGTCTTCTCCGTATTTTTTCAGATCGAGCGAAACGCCATGCAATTGGGCAAAAACACGGCAGATCCCGCGTATGACCGTCGTCTTTCCGGTGCCGGGCCCGCCGGTCAGGAGCATGAGTCCGCTCGTAATGGCCCGCTCAATCGCATCGCGCTGGGTGTCAGCGTACGTAATCCCCAGCTCGTCCTCCACCTTGCCCAGAGCGCTGTAAAACTCTGACACAGGAAAGGTACCGAAATCCTCGCGCTGCGCAAAATGGCGGAGCCGCTTGGCCAAACCGATCTCTGCAAAAAACAGGGAAGGCAAGTAGATGCGTTCTTCCTCCCAAGCAACCTTGCTCTGGACGAACAACGCTTCGACTGCCAGTTGGATATCTTGCTGAGTAAAAGCATGCCCGCCGCACTCATCCAGCAACCGCTTTGTCTTTTCACACAGCTCATCTACCGGGACGAACACATGACCTTCCGTGTAAGAGGATTCTTGCAGCACGAACAAAGCAGCAGCCTTTGCCCGTTCCTCGGAGGAAGCGGCAATTCCGGTAGCACGGGCAATGTCGTCAGCCCGTTTGAAGCCAATGCCCTGGATATCCTCGATGAGGCGATACGGCTCCTTGGTCAAAACCTCCATCGTCTCCAGCTTGTAATGCTGATAGATGCGCAAGGCCAAATTGACTCCAATCCCGAAGTCGTACAAAAAGACCATGGCGCTTTCCAACGAGCGATGTTCCATGACCGAGTCGTAGATGGTCTTGGCCCTTGCCTCCGAGATCCCCGGCAGCTGCGCCAGGCGCTCCGGATTTTGCGCAATGATGCTAAGTGCATCAACGCCCAATTCTTCGACGATGCGCTTTGCCATCTTTTTGCCGATTCCCTGGAAAAGCCCGCTAGCCAAATATCGTTCTACCCCAGCCGCCGTCTTGGGCGTTTCCCGTTCATACCGCTTGGCGACGTATTGTTGTCCATATCGAGGATGCGTCTTCCACTCCCCGTAGAAGGTGTACCGTTCTTCCGGATGGGGCCGCGGAAAATTGCCGACGATGATGACCTCGGAGTCCTTGATGTTCTCCGTGGTCTCTTCTATCTTTAGACGGATAATTCCGTACCATGTTTCTTCGTTGTAAAATATTTCTTGATTGACATATCCGCGAATATATGTTTCGGAAAACAAGGAGATTTGTTGCTGCTCCTCCATCCCAAACGCCTCCTCTCACCTGTGCCATTTTACGCGAACAGATGATTTGCCCTTAAAGATGGAAAAAATCCACTTTATCACAAAGTGGATTTCACCATCGCTTCTATTTGATTGTAAATTGTTTTGCTTGTTCTGACAACCGCTGGGCCATTTGGGCCAAAGTCTCCGCCGCTGCAGCCATCTCCTCGGTCGAGGCCGTCTGCTCTTCGGATGCTGCAGCCACCTCCTGTGTGTTGCGCGCTGTCATTTCTGCCAGCTCTTGAATCGTGCCGGAGTGAACAAGCAGTTCCTCCGTATCTCGATGTATCTTTTGTGCAGCCCCGTTCATGCGGTCAACCTGCTGACTGACATCCTGGACAGCCTGCAGGATCAGACGGAAGCTTTCTCCCGCGGATGCGACCCCGCCGCGTCCCTCCTGTACGGCACCCGTCGTTTTGCTCATCGCTCCGACAGCTTCCAGGATTTCCTGATTGACGTTGTGGATCAAAGCTGCGATCTCTTCAGCTGCCTGACCGGATTGCTCAGCCAATTTTCGCACCTCCTGCGCGACAACCGCGAAGCTGCGCCCTTGCTCTCCAGCTCGTGCCGCTTCGATGGCTGCGTTCAAAGCCAGCAGATTGGTCTGCTCGGATATTTGCTGGATAATGGAGATGATTCCGATGATCTTTTCGGATTGCATCCCCAGCTCCCGCACCACTTGCTCCGTCCGCTGCACCTGTTCTGTGATCTGATCCATCTCTTGGGCGAGAACATTCAGCTTCTCTCCCCCTTGGCCTGCAAGCGCATAGGCATGGGAGGCCTCTTCGTTAACATGACTCGTCGATTGAGCTATCTCTTGTATATCCTTGCCGATTCGCTGAATAAAGTCTCCTGTCAAATGGACCGTTTCTTTTTGCTGGTCAGAGGACGTTGCGATTTCCGCAGAAGAGTGGGAAATTTGTTCCGACGCACGTGCGCTTTCGGATGCGCTTGCCTTCAATTCGACAGATGAGATTTCAACTTGCCGCGATACCTCCTGCACATCACGCAACATCCGGCAGAAACCGTCCATCATTTCATTGTAATTCTGTGAAAGCTGGCCGAACTCGTCCCTGGTATGAATCTCAACCCGCGGAGTCAAGTCTCCCGCTTCAGCCGCCTTCATTGCCGAAACCAATTGTTTCAGAGGCGAAAGCAGCTTGTACACGACAAAACTGCCGATAGCCAGCGCTGCAATCGCACTGATCAGGCTGATGATAAACATCGTGATCCGACTTGCTTCTATCGGGTTTAACAAATCCCGTTGGAAGCTCGCTGTCACCAGGATCCATCCATTGGGAAGTTCCTTGTAGACGGCGAGCTTGTCATCCCCCTGGAAATTGTACTCCATCCACCCGTTTTTGTTCGCAACCATTTCCTGAGTGAAGCTCTCTTCCCATAAAGAGGTGTTTTCCATGCTTTCATCGGGATAAAACATCAGTATCCCTTGTTGATCCATGATATAAGCATAGCCGCTCATCCCATTTGGCTGGTAGTATTTTTCTGCTATCTCATTCAAAATATCCTTTATTTTCTGTCTATTGCCGTCAAAAATATTCGTATCTTGCGTATAAGGAGCCAACTCCCGCATTTTCAAATCGGTTATGTATTGCAAATCAGAAATCGTAAGCTGATAGACAGCTCTTTTTGCGTTCTCAAACTGGAGATAGCCTGCGATCATGAGCGGGACAATCGTAATGATCAACATGGTCGCGAGCAGCTTGAATCTCACAGAAGCCTTTCTTGCTATCATGAGGATGCACTCCTTTTCTCTTGCAAATGAAGAAGAATTTTGATTAAAGCAGAAATATTTTACCATTTGTTATCGATTCCCACAATCTGACCGCGATAAACATTAAAAAAACAAAGACCAGTCAACGGCATTGATTCGCCTTGACTGGTCTTTCGTCTTTTATTTTTGCAAACGCGTTGCGATCTGTACGATCTTTTTCGCGGCAAGCTCTGCTTCCTCTACGGTATTGGTGATCCCGAAGCTGAAGCGTATCGCGGATTCCGCCCGTTCCTCACCAAGATTCATCGCTTTTAAGACATGCGACAGTTCAAGAGATCCCGATGTACAAGCCGAACCGCTGGCAGCCGCTACCTGCACCAGATCCAGATTCATCAGCATGGTTTCGGTCTCGATTCCAGGAAAGCTGACATTCAGGATATGCGGCAGCGTGCGTTCAGGATGTCCATTTACGCAGAACGCGATTCCTGCCTCCTGAAAACGCCCAAGCATAGCAGCCTTGATCTGGTTGTACTTGGCTACCCGTTCTTCCCTTTCTTCTGTTGCAATCCGGGCAGCTTCTGCAAAGCCGACGATCCCGGACAGGTTCTCCGTCCCTGCACGACGTTTCCTCTCCTGTGACCCGCCATGCAACAAAGGAGAAATCGGAACGTGCTTGCCGAGGTACAGGGCGCCGACTCCCTTGGGGCCGTTGATTTTATGTGCCGAGACCGAGAGCATGTCGACAAAAAGCTGCTCTGGATCGAGCGGCAGCACCCCATATGCTTGCACGGCATCCGTATGAAAGATAATGCGGCGCTCACGCAAAAAACGTCCGATCTCTGCAATCGGTTGGAGCGTTCCCACTTCGTTGTTGCCATACATCACCGAGACGAGCACTGTATCTTCACGAACGGCCGCTTCGAGGTCGCTCATGCGTACCATCCCCGTCTCATCCACCGGAAGATACGTCACCTCGTATCCGATCTGCTCCAGATATTCACAGGCGTGCAAGACAGCGTGATGCTCGACCTGCGTCGTAATGACGTGACGTCCTCGGCCCTGTTGAGCCAACGCACCACCAATCACCGCCAGATTGTCCGCCTCGGTTCCGCCGCTTGTAAAAATCAAAGACTGCGGATCGACATGCAAGGAGCCTGCAATCTCGTCTCTGGCCTTTTCCAATGCCTGGCGAGCCTTGCGCCCAAAACCGTGCACACTGGAAGGATTTCCGTACACCTCGGTGAGGTAGGGTGTCATGGCCTCTACGACACGCGGATGTACCGGGGTGGTGGCGGCATGGTCAAAATAGATCATTTCCGACACGAAAGTCACCTTCAGCTTCCATCATTAGATATAAAACATGTAGTTGTCCGTACGTCCGTCATCCTGGAAGGTAATCAAATCCTGTAGCGAAGTAGAATCCAGCACCGAAGAGATGCTGTCGCGAATGCGCAGCCACAGATAGCGCTTCGCCGCATCCTCCTCCTCCGCGAATTCCACAGGGCTGATCGGCCCTTCCAGCACGCGAATGACATCGCCTGCGGAGATCTCGTCGGGTTGCTTGGCAAGAACATAGCCGCCGTAAGCCCCGCGAATGCTCTTTACCAGGCCCGCATTGCGCAGCGGTGCGATCAACTGCTCCAGATAATGCTCTGATAAGTCATGGCGTTGTGCGATGCTGCGCAATGAGGTTGGCCCTTCTCCACAGCGATTGGCCAGTTCCATCATAATCGTCAGACCGTAACGTCCCTTCGTCGATATTTTCACAGTCACAACTCTCCTCTATATTTACATTTCCCTTCTTTCCTGCTTCCTACATGAGTTCATCGGTCCGGGATACACTACCTACAGGGGGTGAGTGCAAAATGACCACAAATAAACGTTCTGAACGAGGCCGCAACCATCCGTCCGGAACGTTGTACGAAAACCCGGCCGGGACGATTGCACACAAAGCGCGATACGGTGCGAGCGAACAAAGCAAGCAGCCCAATGAAAACGGCGACTTGCCCAACAAGCCTGGGGGAAACGTCCGTACGTAAGCGTGTTACTCCCTCTTTTGCGAGGGAGTTCCCTTCTTCTTTAAGCCTTAGTCCGAGGAAGATTTCTTCGGGTTCGCCAGCTTTTGCCTTTCCTCCTGGAATTTTCGGATATGGCGCTCATAGCCAAATTCCTTTGGCTCGTAGAACACAATATCCAGGCCATCTGGCAGGTACTGCTGCTGCACGTAGCCGTACGGGTAGTTGTGCGGATACAGGTATCCCTTGCCGTGTCCCAGCTTGGACGCGCCTTTGTAGGCGGAGTCGCGCAGATGGATCGGGACAGGCTTGTGTCCTTCTTTTTGGATATGGGCCAAAGCCTGGTTGATCCCGTTGTACGCCGCATTGCTTTTTGGCGCGGTAGCCAGATAGGTGGTAGCCTGTCCCAATGCGATTCGCCCCTCCGGCATCCCGACCAGTTCGACCGCCTGAAAGCAGGAGATGGCTACGGTTATCGCCTGCGGGTCGGCATTGCCAATATCCTCTGATGCGGAGATGACCAATCTGCGGGCGATAAAGCGAGGATCTTCCCCGGCATCGATCATCCTCGCCAGCCAGTACAAGGCAGCATCGGGGTCAGAGCCGCGAATCGATTTGATAAATGCAGAGATCGTATCATAGTGATTATCCCCGCTCTTATCATACCTGACAGCCCTGCGCTGAATGGATTCCACCGCCACATCCAAGGTGACAGTGATGCTCCCGTCTGCTCCCTGGGGTGTCGTGGTGACCGCCAGTTCCAAAGCATTCAGCAAGCGCCGCGCATCTCCCTCGGCATACTGAATCAAATGTTCTTGCGCTTCCGGCGTGAGCTGCACGTCAAGTTCTCCCAGTCCGTTCTCCTCATCCTGCAATGCCCGGTCTATGACCTGTTTCAATTCTTCATGGGTGAGCGGCTGCAGGGAGAAGATCTGGGACCTGGACAGCAGGGCCGCATTTACTTCGAAAAAGGGGTTCTCCGTAGTGGCTCCGATCAAAATGATCGTCCCTTCTTCCACAAAAGGCAGCAACGCATCCTGCTGGGATTTGTTGAAGCGGTGAATCTCGTCCACAAACAGCGTCGTGCGCTGACCGCCCATCACCAATCTTTCCTTCGCCTCTTCCACAACCTTGCGAATGTCGCCTACGCCGGCAGTCACTGCATTGAGTTCTGAAAAATACGAACGCGTCGAACGAGCGATCACCTTAGCCAAAGTCGTTTTTCCCGTACCCGGCGGACCATAGAAGATCAAGGAAGAGACCTGGTCTGCCTCAATCGCCCGGCGCAACAGCTTTCCAGGAGCGATAATATGCGATTGGCCGATTACATCCTGAATCGTCTGGGGACGCATGCGAGCGGCAAGCGGCTTTTGTTTGCCGCTGCCACCCTGTTGTTCGTAGGCAAACGAGAATAGATCGTCCATCTTCCTACCCTTTCACCGGCTGCCACTCAAGCAGATCGCGTACGACCACACTGGCCAGGATCAATCCTGCCACAGACGGGACGAATGCATTGCTCGCTGGAGGCTGCCGAACCTTGCTGATCGGAGAATCCGGGTTGGTGACGATCTGCTCTCGTACATCCGTGCGGATCTCGACCGGAATCTCACGGGAATACACCACTTTTACCCCTTTATAGATGCCTTTTTTGCGCAGCTCGCGACGAATGACCTTGGCGATTGGATCATAGCTCGTCTGCGAAATGTCCGCGACTTCAAAGCGGGTCGGGTCCATTTTATTCGCTGCGCCCATGCTGGAGATAATCGGGATATTGCGCCGCTTTGCCTCCTGAATGATGTGGAGCTTGGCAGACATGATATCCATCGCGTCTACAATATAATCCACTTCATGGGCAAAAAATTGATCGGCGGTCTCTTCGCTGTAAAACATGTTCAGCGTGATGACCTCGCATTCGGGATTGATGGCCGCCACGCGCTCTTTCATCAGCTCCGCTTTTTTCTGTCCGATGGTATGCAAAGTCGCGTGAATCTGCCGGTTGCAATTCGTAATATCGACGACATCCTTGTCCACCAGCACCAGCTTGCCTACGCCAGTTCGCGCCAATGCTTCTACGGTAAAGGAGCCTACCCCGCCAATCCCCAGGACGGCGACGCGGCTGTTTTTCATTTTTTCCAAACCTTCAGGACCGAAGGCCAATTCACAACGGGAAAATTGATGAAGCATACGTATTTTTCACCTTTCAAAGCAGAGTAATTGTCCATCGGAAAAGTAGGATTCCAGGGAATAAAGCAGCCCCATTATGCCGTGATTTCCTACGTTTTGAACCTGCTCATCGCAGGTGGGCGTCTGCCCAACTGAACAAGACTTCCACTCTTGCGGAGGCATGCCTTTCCAGTTGGGACGTTCGACTCCCGATTCAAACATTGTGGCTCAAAACGATCAGATGTCACGGACATCGTAGGGCTTATCTTCTACTATAACCAATGTATCAAAGTGTCATGCATCTGTGCAAGTCGCTTGCCGCTATGCGTTTCCCTTGTCTTCCTGTTCTGCAATCGTGTCGATATGCAGTTCTTTCAGCTGTTTCGGGGATACCACATCTGGAGCGTTTACCATCAGATCGCTCGCGCTGGCAGTTTTTGGGAAGGCAATTACTTCGCGCAGGTTGTTGCGTCCAGCCAAAAGCATGATCAGACGATCCAAGCCAAGCGCGATTCCGCCGTGCGGTGGCGTCCCGTATTCAAAGGCATCCAGGAGGAAGCCGAACTGCTCACGCGCTTCTTCCGGTGTAAAGCCGAGTGCTTTGAACATTTTCTCCTGTACGTCGCGTTTGAAGATCCGCATCGAACCGCCGCCCAGCTCGTAGCCGTTGAGGACCATATCGTACGCTTGCGCACGGATCTGTCCCGGGTCGGTGTCGAACAGGTGCAGGTCCTCGTCTTTTGGACGGGTAAAAGGATGGTGCAGTGCTACGTAGCGTTTCGCTTCCTCGTCCCATTCGACCAGCGGGAAGTCCACGACCCACAGGAAAGCAAATTTGCTGTGGTCGATGAGTCCCAGCTCGGCTGCCAGCTTGGTACGCAGGGCGCCGAGGGCATCCGCTACTACCTTTGGCTTGTCTGCCACGAACAGGAGCAAGTCTCCTTCTTCGGCGTTCAAACGTTTTTTCATTTCATTCATTTCTTCTTCTTTGAAGAACTTGACGATTGGCCCTTTCAATTCGCCGTCTTTCAGACCGATCCAAGCCAAGCCTTTCGCTCCATAGCGGGCAGCGAATTTCGCCAGATCGTCTGCTTCCTTGCGGGAATAGTGGCCGCAGCCTTTCGCGTTGATCGCTTTTACCTGACCGCCGCTTGCTACAACGCTGGCAAACACTTTGAAATCACTGTTGGCTACGACGTCCGATACATCTGTCAGCTCCATGCCGAAGCGAACGTCTGGTTTGTCGGAGCCGTAGCGTCCCATCGCTTCTGCATAAGTGAGACGCGGGAACGGTGTTGGCACATCGACGCCGATGGTTTGCTTGAAGACGTATGCAACCATTTTTTCCATCATCGGCAAAATCTCTTCCATCGGGAGGAAGGAGGTCTCGATGTCCACCTGGGTAAACTCCGGTTGGCGGTCGGCACGCAGGTCTTCGTCGCGGAAGCAGCGGGCGATCTGATAGTAACGCTCCAGACCGGATACCATCAGCAGCTGTTTGAACAGCTGTGGAGATTGCGGCAATGCGTAGAACTCGCCTGGATGTACGCGGGAAGGAACCAGATAATCGCGCGCTCCTTCTGGCGTGCTTTTTTGCAGCATCGGTGTTTCTACTTCCACGAAGCCATTCTCGTCGAGGTAATCGCGGAAAGCTTTGGCTGCTTTACTGCGCAGGATCAGAGAACGCTGCATTTCCGGACGGCGAAGGTCGAGATAGCGGTATTTCAGGCGCACCTGCTCATCGACATTGAGATCGTCTTCGATCGGGAATGGCGGTGTTTTGGCGTCGTTGAGGATTTGGATCTCGGAAATATGGACTTCCACTTCGCCCGTTTGCAATTTCGGGTTGACCGCTTCTGGAGCGCGATTGACCACTTCCCCTTTTACGGCCAGAACATATTCGCTTCTTACTTTGTCGGCGATTTCCCAAGCGGGCTTGTTGTACTCGGGGTTGAAGACGATTTGGACGATCCCGGTGCGGTCGCGGAAGTCAATAAAGATGACCCCACCAAGGTCGCGGCGAGTCTGTACCCAGCCGTTCAAGACGATTTCTTGCCCTACGTGTTCTTTTGTCACTTCTCCGCAATGCACGGAGCGAGATTGCCATGCCATGATGAGTCCCTCCACTAAGGTTCTTTATTTTTTCTCTGTCAAATATTTGACGAGGTCTTCCTGTTTGACTTCTTGCTGTTCGCCTGTCGCCATTTCCTTGACGACGACGGTGCCATTCGCGAGTTCCGATTCGCCGATGATGGCGGTAAAACGCGCCTCCAAACGATCGGCTTGTTTCAACTGCGCCTTCATCTTGCGGTCGAGGTAATCCTGCTCGGCGGAGATTCCTGCCTGGCGAAGCTGATCGACGAGAACAAAGGCAGCTTTTTTGGCTTCCGGTGTCTGAACGACTACGAAGCAATCAATTCCGCTGGGGGTCGGAAGCTGAATCCCTTGCTTCTCCAATGCCAGCAGCAAGCGCTCAATGCTGAGTGCAAATCCGATTCCCGGCATGTCGTCTCCGCCCAGATCGGCAACCAGTCCGTTGTAGCGGCCGCCGCCGCAAAGCGTTTCGACCGCGCCGATCTCCGCCATCTTGATCTCGAATGCAGTCAGGGTGTAGTAGTCAAGTCCGCGAACCAGGCGTGGATTGACATAGTACGAGATTCCCAGCGCTTCGAGATAGCCTTTAACAGCTTCAAAGTGGGCTGTAGACTCTTCACTCAGATAATCCAGGATGGATGGCGCGTCTTTGGTCAGCTCGCGGCATTTTTCATTTTTACAGTCGAGCACGCGCAGCGGATTGCGGTCGATGCGGGATTGGCAATCCTCACAAAGCTCCGAGCGCACCGCGTTCAGGTGAGCGAGCAGGTGCTCGCGATGACGTGCCCGGTCCTCCAGCGTCCCTACGCTGTTCAGTTCTACAGATAGCCCGGTAAGTCCCAGCTCCTGATACAAGCGAATGGCGACACTGATGACTTCCGCGTCAATTGCCGGGTCGCTGCTGCCAATCGCCTCTACGCCGAACTGTACAAACTGGCGATAGCGGCCCGCCTGCGGACGCTCGTGGCGGAACATCGGTCCCAGGTAGTACTGCTTGGTCGGCTGATTGGGTGAACCGTACAGCTTGTTCTCCACGTATGAGCGAACGACCCCTGCCGTCCCCTCTGGACGAAGAGTCAGAGCATCGGTACTGCGCGGATTGGCGACGCTGTACATCTCTTTCTCCACGACATCTGTCGTCTCGCCCACGCCGCGAATGAACAATTCGGTGCTTTCGAAGAGCGGTGTGCGGATTTCCTGGTAGTTGTAGCGGCGGCAGAGATCGCGGGCCTTGCTCTCCACGTAGTGCCACAGCTCCACTGTACCCGGCAGGATATCCTGGGTGCCGCGTGGAATCTGAATTTTTTTCATAGAATTGAACCTCCATTTTTGGCAAGAAATAAAAAAAGCCCCTCGCCGCCTGACATGATGCATACGCCGCATGTCAGGGACGAAAGACTTGTTTATCTTCCGTGGTGCCACCCTGTTTGAAGATCCCCCAATATGATCATTCGGGACCCTTCCACTTGTAAGCCCATAACGCGGGCTAAGCGCCAGCCAGTTACTGAGGAGAGCCATGCGCTCATCTGTTCACTGCGGTCTTCGGGGATGTCCTTCACCAAGTCGTCTTCGGCAAGCATTCTCAGCCTCGATGCTTGCTCTCTGCTCCAGCGGTTCCTGATTACTTTTTCCCGTCGTCAGATCTGTTCCATTCGGTTGAAAAAAGCTTAATGTGAATCATAGCAAACTCGGAATCCTGCGTCAACAGGCGGTTTTGAAAAACATTTTTTGATCAGGATTTCAGCCTCGAGTGACGGATTTTTCCGCGTAGATTTCTTCCAGGTCCCTCAGTTTATTCTCGACCAGAGTCTTGTAGGTGTCATTGTACGTCTTCGGGTCCTTCGGGTTGGGCCAGCGAGTCAGCTTTCCGCTTCCCGGAGCCATCAGCTTGGAGACCGCGCCGCAGCCTAGTCCGAGAATGGTCTGCACTTCTTCCATGATCATGATGTTATAAATGCTTTCCTGATCGGGCTTGGAGTAACCCACATTCTCCAAATTGCCCAGAATATTTTTTTGGCGGTACAAATAATACGGCGAATAACCGTTAGCTTGCGTCCACTCAGATGCCATCTCCATCATCCGGCTGATCTCCTCCCGGCTGGCTACCCGGTAACGCTCCTTGTTCTGCGTCATTTCCGATGCGCGTTTAAAAGACAAGGTGTGCACCGTCAGGGAGGCAGGCATCAGCTTCTCTACTTCTGCCAGGCTATGGGCCAGCTCGGCAATTCCCTCATTCGGCAAGCCGATGATCAGGTCCATGTTGATATTGGTCAGCCCCATTTCCATCGCCAGGTGATACTTTTCGATCGTTTCCTCCACTGTGTGATGGCGACCGATGGCATGCAAGGTCTCCTGGGTAAAAGACTGCGGGTTGATGCTGATCCGATCCACTTCCCAGCGCTTCATCACTTCCAGCTTTTCTCGTGTGATCGTGTCGGGTCTGCCCGCTTCCACAGTCAGCTCCCGCACCTGGTCCATATGCGGAAAACGGCGGTGCATGGTCTCGAACAACTGGTCCATGTCCTCTGCTGTAATGCTGGTCGGAGTGCCGCCTCCAAAGTAGATCGAAGTGATTTTCTGGTCATGTGCCGTCAGCCATTCTCCGATGCGCTCCATCTCGTAGTGCAGCCCTTCCAGGAACGGATTGACGGATGCGGTATGCGAGCGAATGGCATATGCAGGAAACGTACAGTAGGCACACTTCGTCGGACAAAAGGGGATGCCAATATAAATCGACAGTTCGCGGTCTATTTGATAAAAGTCCGGGACCACTTGCAACTGACGATCCACGATTTCCTGCAAAAGCTTCAGCTTGTAAGGACGCAACACGACTTCCTGCTGCAGTTTTTGATGGGCTGCTTCCCGGGAAATTCCAGACGAGAGGAGTTGATGAAGCAATTTAGTCGGACGAATTCCTGTCAAAATGCCCCATCCCTGCTCCATCCCGGTGTATTCTTCCAACACCAGCAGCAAAGCGTAGTTGATCGCCTGTTTGGCCGTTCTGCGCATGTCTTTTTCTTCACGGCTTGTATAGGTGCGTTGAACCTGGTGAGCCATACTTCTTCGCCCGTCAAAAAGCTGACTGGCTGCCTCGACTCCGTCTGCCCTCTGCGACAAGGTCAATTTCAGTTTAAGTCCCGGCTCATCTGTCCAGCTAGGGACGAAGGCAAGCGCGGGGTCTTCGTAGAACAAGGCGAGAATCAAAGAGACTTCCCGCTCGAAAGCGTGCCCTTCACATGTAATTTCAATCATTGGGTTCACCTGCTTTTTCATTTGCCACCCTTCATCTTAGCCGACCCGAAAAGCCCGGTCAACCGTACGTGTGGCGAACCCTTGAGAAAGAACCGATTACGGCTTTGCCCCTCTGCGCAAAGCCCGGACATCTCGGACACTGATATGGAATTCTCTGGACATTTCAATATCGTTTAAACGAGACTCTTTTTCCAAAAAATCGTGAAAGTCGACGGAAAACAGTTTCCGGTTCAATTCTTGGGCAAAGGTTTCTTTACTCGACTGTCTCACGTCTTCCCTCCTGCCTGGCATTGATAGTCTATATGCTAGTATTGCCGCCTTTTTCGGCATGTCATACGCCAATTTCCCCGAGAAGTTTGTCGGATGTTGCAGGAAAAACCAGGATGGAAGGAGAATGGAATACCTTTACCCCAAAACATTGCCAAAATCATGCAAGAAATGATTGCGAGAGTATGCAAATCTTTCGGAAAGGATGTCTATCGTGTTTGTTCGTCAAAAATTCCTGAAGATGCTCCTGACTATCGTCTGTGCCATCTCCATCCCTGTCTCGTCAGCTTGGGCCGCCGGTTCTGTTCAGGTTACTGTGGACAAGCTGAACGTCCGTTCTGGTCCCAGCCTCCAGGACACGATTATTACGACCCTCCCGAACCAGACTGTTTTGCCAGTCTTATCACAACAAAATGACTGGGTGCAAGTGCAGCTCCCCGACGGCAAGAGCGGTTGGGTATCCGGCCAATTCGTCGCCTCCTCATCGGCAGGCAGTAATCCGCCCGCCTCTGCGGCGCCTTCAGCCACAGCAACGATAGAGAGCACCACGGAGAACCTGAATGTTCGCTCCGGCCCAGGAACCAATCATCAGATCGTCCAAACCATCAATCCGGGAACCCGCTTTGCAGTCCTGCAGAAGAGTGGAGACTGGATCGAAATACAATTGCCCGGCTCAAAAAAGGGGTGGGTCGCGGCATGGCTGGTCAAGGAACAAGGGACTTCTGGTAGCGGCGGAACCAGTGTGAGCGGCAATACCGGAACGACAGCTCCAGTGACGCAGCTCCCGCCCGTCCAGGTACAGGTTCCCAAACAGGACACAGTCCAAGGCGCCAGCCTGACGCTGGACTCCGCTCCCTATATCTACGCATTTCCGGACTCTTCTACGCCAGCGATCGGTCAATTGCACGCGGGCTCCACGATTACGGTCGTGGCGAAGCAAAATGGCTGGGTCCAATTTCCTTATCAAGGAGTCAACGCCTGGATCAAAACAGAGGAGGACGCGCCATCGCAGCAGCCTGTCCCTGATGCGGGAACAACCGGCAGCCAGCCGAACGTCCAGGCGCCCAACACGCCGCAAACCCCGGCTGTACAAACTGCGACAGTCAACACGGACGGACTCAATTTGCGCAGTGAAGGCAATACGTCCAGCGCGGTCCTGGCCACTTTGGCCATCGGCACGAAGCTGACGATCGTCCAAAAACAAGGAGACTGGTACCGGGTCACTACCCCTGAAGGCAAAACCGGATGGGTCGCCGGCTGGCTTATCACCGTATCGATACCCGAGTATCCGACACCTGCCGGACCGCACGTGACGATCATCAATCCCGATACCAACATCCGCAAAGGTCCTGGTACACAGCACGAGATCGTGAAACGGGTTCAAACAGGCGAGAAATATGAAATCGTCAATACTGAGGGAGACTGGTTCCACATTCGCTTCGGGGACGGCTCCAGCGGTTACGTAGCAGGCTGGCTTGTATCGGCTGTCGGGGTTCCGGCCGTCCTGAAAAGCAATGAACTGGTCAACAAGGTGATCGTGGTTGATCCGGGACATGGCGGAAATGACAATGGGGCAACCGGCTCAAGCTTTGCGACACTAGAGAAGACCGTCAACCTCCAAGTCGCCCTCATCCTGCGCAAAAAGCTGGAATCAGCAGGAGCCAAGGTGGTCATGACACGAGCTGATGACCGCAAATTAACCCTGCAGCAGCGGGTAGACATCGCCATTCAAAACAAGGCGGACATCTTCGTCAGCATCCATCACAATACGCATCCGAACACGGCGACGAACGGAACGATCGTCTTCTACTACAGCGACGGCAATTCCAGCAAGCTGGCCTCCCTCGTGCAAAATGAAATCGTCAAAGCGACCAACTACAAGGATATGAACGCACGCTTCGGCAATTACTTCGTCTTGCGGGAGAATCCAACCCCATCGATTCTGGCAGAGATCAGCTTCCTCTCCAACTACAATGACGAGATCCGCGCGCGCTCTGAGCAGCAGCAGGAGTTGGCTGCGGAAGGCTTGTACAAAGGGATTATTCAATACTTTGCCACTCTGAGCAATCAAGGCGGCTAAACAACTGTGTACTAGACAAAAGAAGCCCTCCGGCTCGGCAGCTAGACAATTTTTCGTCCAAGCTGTCGCCGGAGGGCTTTTCATATGGGGCGTTTCTCCCAAGGTTCTACCGTGCCTACAATAGATAGCGGCTGATCCGAGCGAATCGCATCGATGACGCCTTGTGAGATTTCGTGATTGAACAGCCATCTCGCCGACTGTTCCTCCAGGATGAATCCGAGGATGACGCGTCGAAATAGCACGTGCTCCCTTGCAATCTCTTGCGGGGGATTTTTCCAGGCGCGGCTTCCGCAAACTTGAAACAATCGCCATGGCTTGCGCTGAACAGAGAGAGCGTCTAGAATCGTCTCCAGTGCCAGCGGGGCACTCGAATGTATCCAGGATACGACCAGATCGACTGAGCCCGTCTCGGCAACCCATTCCTCCATTGCTTGCTTCAGCACCGCCGTCTGGTGGTAATCAAGCTGGATGAAATGCACTGCCTGTGGATCAGGCAGGTCCTGCCGCAATTGCTCAAACCTTTTGCGGTCACGGGCCAGCACCGTGACCCGATACCCCTGTCCGACAAGCCACAGAACGGTATCGGCCAGCATGCCCGTTCCTCCAATTACAAGCGCTTCTTGCCCCATGGTTCACTCCCCTTCCTTTTTCGAAAGCTAGGATTCTACGATCAAGGTCACAGGTCCATCATTGAGCAGCCGCACATCCATCATCGCGCCAAAACGGCCTGTCTCCACGTGCAAGCCTTTTTCCCGCAACTTGTTGTTGAACAGCTCATACAAAGGCTCCGCCTGCTCCGGACGGGCTGCACTCATAAAATTGGGACGTCTTCCTTTCCTGCAGTCTCCGTACAGGGTAAACTGCGAGACAGACAGGATCTGACCTCCTGTGTCGAGCACCGAATGATTCATTTTCCCCGCTTCATCTTCAAAGATGCGCAGGTGCGCCACCTTGTCCGCAACGAATTCCACATCTTTTTCGCTATCCTCATGCGTAATTCCTACCAACAATAGCAGGCCGTGTTCGATTTGCCCCACGACCTCTCCTGCTACTGTCACGCTGGCTTCCCTGGTTCTTTGTACGACTACTCGCACGCAGCTTCCTCCTCTTCATCCTATTCTTCTTCATCCCCTCGCTGAAGGCCAAAGAAGAACACCTAATCCATCCAGGGATCAGGTGCTTAAAATTCGGCGTACCGAATAAATATCCTTGATGCGCTTGATTCGTTCCACCACTTTATGCAGGTGATCGACGTTGCTGATCGAGATCGTCATGTGGATGGTCGCCACGCGGTTTTTGTCTGCCTTGCCGCTGACGGCCGAGATGTTGGTCTTCGTCTCAGCCACGACCTGAAGGACATCGTTCAGCAGGCCGCTGCGGTCATTCCCGGTGATCTCAATATCCACATGGAAATTGTGCTTGAATTCGGTGTCCCATTCCACATCGATCAGACGCTCCGAACAGTCCTCTGTCGCGATGTTGGGACAGTCCAGACGGTGTACCGACACGCCGCGTCCTCTGGTAATGAAACCGATGATCTGATCGCCCGGAACCGGCGTACAGCAGCGGGAGATGCGAACCAGCAGATTGTCTACCCCGCGCACCTTGACCCCTGACTCGCTTCTCGTAACAGACGGGGATGGTGTCGGCTTGTGCTCGGGGATGACCGGATTTTGCTCCTCGCGTTCCCGGCGCATCTTGTCTACCAGTCTGGTGACGATCTGCGAAGCCGTGATTCCGCCATACCCCACCGCCGCGAACATGTCCTCCGCCCCTTGAAAGTTGAACCGGGCAGCCGCTTCCTTCAGGTTGGCTTCCGACATCGCTTCTTTGACGTCAAAGCCGCGGGACTTGATCTCGCCTTCGACCATCTGCTGGCCTTTGGCTACATTCTCTTCCCGCTTCTCTTTTTTAAACCATTGTTTAATTTTATTTCGAGCATGGGCCGACTTCGCCATCTTCAGCCAGTCCTGGCTCGGTCCGTACGAATGCTTCGAAGTGAGAATCTCGACGATGTCCCCGGTCTTCATCGCATAATCCAGCGGAACGATTTTGCCATTGACCTTGGCCCCGATCGTCCGGTTTCCGACAGCAGAGTGAATCCGATACGAGAAATCAAGCGGGACAGAGCCTTTTGGGAGCTCCACAACATCGCCCTTTGGCGTAAAGACAAAAACGGTGTCGGAGAAAAGATCCTGCTTCAGGCTCTCCATGAATTCCTGAGCGTTGGGCGCTTCCTCCGAGCCGCCCTCGATCATTTCCCGCAGATTGCCCAATTTTTCCGCAAATGAGCCCTGAACCACATTCTTGCCTTCCTTGTAGGCCCAGTGAGCCGCGATCCCGATCTCGGCCGTCTGGTGCATCTCCCATGTGCGGATCTGCACTTCAAGAGGCTCACCTTTCGGACCGATCACAGTGGTGTGCAAGGACTGATACATGTTCGTCTTGGGCATCGCGATGTAATCCTTGAATCGTCCAGGCATCGGCTTCCACAGTGTGTGGACAATGCCCAGCACGGCATAGCAGTCGCGAATGTCGTTTACGATCACACGCAGAGCAAGCAGGTCATAGATTTCATTGAACTGTTTGTTCTGCTTCGTCATCTTTTTATAAATGCTGTAAATATGTTTGGGACGTCCGGAAATCTCGGCTTCGATGTTCAGTTCCCCGAGCTTTTCCCGGATGGTGGCGGAGGCCTCGTTCAGATAGGCTTCACGTTCTACCCGCTTTTTCTGCATCAGGTTGACGATGCGGTAGTACTGCTGCGGATTCAGGTAGCGAAGAGCAGTATCCTCGAGCTCCCATTTCACTGACGCGATCCCCAGGCGATGCGCCAGCGGGGCAAAAATCTCCAGCGTCTCATCGGAGATTTCCCGCTGCTTCTCCTCTGACATATGGCGCAGGGTGCGCATATTGTGGAGACGGTCGGCGAGCTTGATCATGATCACCCGAATATCCTGTGCCATCGCGATCAGCATCTTGCGGTGGTTCTCAGCAAGCTGCTCTTCCTTCGATTTGTACTTGATTTTTTCCAGCTTGGTCACACCGTCGACAAGGAGAGCTACATCCGGTCCAAACTGCTCCCGCAAATCATCCAGTGTCACCGGCGTGTCTTCTACCACATCGTGCAGAAAGCCCGCCGCGATCGTTACCGCATCCATATGCAGGTTGGCGAGAATCCCCGCAACCGCGATCGGATGCATAATATAAGGAACGCCAGATTTTCGAATCTGACCCTCGTGTGCCTTGTTTGCCAGCTCATATGCACGCGAAATCATGTCCAAGTCCGCAGGTGATAGATATGTGCTCGCTTTTTTTACTACCTCATCAATACCCGTAATCATAGTTCCTTCCCTTATCCTCTCATAAAAAAGCTTGAATAGAAGCCTTCTCGAAGAAGCCGATACTCCTTTAGAGGAAGCGTCAAGTACGGTGAAGAACGGTCGTGTCATAGCTGCGTCTCCGCGAATATGCGGTAAATATCTATTTCATCCTATTATCTTGTAAGTCGTTCGGGTTGTAAAGGTGCTTTCCCCGGTAAAGACAAGAAGAATGCCGAAAAATAGCAAAAAACGGGCTCAATGCCCGTTTTCCTGGTACAAACTAGTATTGGATCAAGGTTTTAACAGGGATATTCCCCAGCTTGCTGCGTCCTTCGAGGTAGCCCAGCTCGATCAGGAAAGCTGCTCCTACGACCTTGCCGCCCAATTGCTCGATCAGTTGAATCGTCGTTTCGATGGTGCCGCCGGTCGCCAACAAATCATCCGCGATCAGGACACGTTGCCCGGGCTGAATCGCATCCACGTGGACCGCCAGTGCATCCTTTCCGTATTCGAGGTTGTAATCTGCCTTGATAGACTCATAGGGCAGCTTGCCGGATTTGCGGATCGGAACAAAGCCGATCTTCATCTCATAAGACAAGGGCGCACCCACGACAAAGCCACGGGCTTCAGGACCGGCGATTACTTCAGCCTCTACCTCCCGCGCGAAAACAGCCAGCTCCTGAATCGCTGCATGATAAGCAGGACCGTCTTTCAAAAGTGTCGTGATGTCTTTGAAGCGAATTCCCGGTTGCGGGAAGTCAGGGATCACGCGAATATATTGTTTAAAATCCATCTAAAATTCCTCCTAAGTGACAGGCTCAGGCTCCACCAATTGGTGAAACATTTGTATCAAGCCTTCTGACGAGGAGAGCAGCAGCTCGGTCGCCAGTTGGGCTTCTTCTTTCCAGGCAGTGTACAGCATGGAGCTTTCCAGGGGACGCTTGGTTGCAGCAGGCTGGAAACAATACTGATCTGCTTCCTTTGCCAGAAACGACAATTCGCAAAAGACTTCCAGCATCCCATCCAGGTCATGCCGTTTCCACTTCAGCTTTCTCGCGAGCGCGTCCAGATGTTCATGCTTGACCGCAGGTACTTGCATAAAAAACGTATACAGTTGCTTGAAATGTTCTCTCCCCGGACAAAAGAGCCTCTCCATCCCCAGATCAGGATCCCCGAACAGACAATAGATGCGCTCTGCCTGATTCCAGATGGGGACGATTCGTTCTAGATCAGCACGTCGTCTGGGCAAATCGTATAATACGAGATTGCGAAAGCCAGGCTGATCTGCGGGTTCTGCCTCGAAGGTTTCGACTAGATGCACAAAGCGGCGTTGCTGCGGTGTCAAGAGGCCATGCAGAGCCTCCAGACTCTCCTCGCGAAACAAGAGGGTCAAGGAGTCCTCCGCAAGCATTAACTGCCGCCATTTCTCCATTTTGTCGCGGCTCCCCCGCCAATCAAAAACCTGTCGATGCGGCACGGACAAGTCCCGTATGGTCAGCTGGGGCTTGCGATTGCCATTCCACTCATTGACCGACAGCTCCCCAAGCACATGAAATCTTGCTTTTGGCGTTACATGCTGTGTCACATGCGCCCAATTGAATCCAATCGCATCCAGACTGCAGCCCTCACGCATCAAGGTGCATTTCAGATGATTTTCTTCTCTGCCGATTGCGCGCATCCCTGTCGTTTCCATTTCCTGAAGCATGACAAGCGGCGTGGGGTTTCCCATGCCGTATGGCGCTAGCTTGGCTAACTCCTCAACCGCGTCCATATGGATCTCCTCCGGCTCCAGGGAGACGTCCACCTTGGTCAACGGAATGAAATCATCTGCTGTCAGCCATTCTCTCGCCAGCTCATTCAGTCTTTGACGCAGAAAATCAAGATTTTCCACAGGCAGCGTCATCCCGGCTGCCATCGTGTGGCCACCGTAATGGGGTAGCCATTCCTTGCAGGCGGTCAACGCTTCATACATGTCGAAGCCAGCGATGCTCCTCGCCGAGCCTTTTGCCGTACCTTTCTGCGGGTCGATGCCCAGCACAATCGTCGGACGGTAAAACTGCTCAACCAGGCGGGAAGCGACGATGCCGACCACTCCCACATTCCAGCCCTCTTTGGCGACGACCAGAACCTGATTTTGCTCGAGGGGAAAATGATTTTTCACCATCTCCACCGCTTCTTCCGTCATCTGCTGCACCAATTCCTGCCGCTCGCGGTTGAGATTGTCCAGCTCGACTGCACAGGCATCGGCTTCCTGTGGATCTTCCGTAACCAACAGTTTGACCGCGGCCTCTGCCGTCTCAAGCCGCCCGCTTGCGTTCAAGCGCGGTCCCAATGCAAAGCCGACATGTCCGGCAGACAGCTCATTTTCTGTAAGGCCGCAGACGCGAATCAATGCCTGCAGGCCCGGATTGGTCGTTTGGTTCAGGCGCTGCAAGCCGAGTTTTGCCAATACCCGGTTTTCATCCACCAAGGGGACCAAATCGGCAATTGTCCCCAGCGCGGCCAGGTCAGCCAAATGAAGCGGGGGTTTTCCTGTTAAAGCATGCCCTAGTTTAAAGGCTACCCCTACACCCGCCAGCATATCAAACGGGTAGGAACATCCCGGCTTTTTGGGATTAATCACAGCAAATGCCTCCGGTAACACCGCCGGAGGTTCATGATGGTCTGTGACGATGACATCCAGACCTAATTGTTTAGCGTAGTCCACCTGCTCTGCTGCGCTAATTCCTGTGTCGACAGTGACAATCAGCTTGAATCCGCTTTCCTGCAGATGGGCCAATGCCTCTTTATGTAACCCGTACCCTTCCGTAAAGCGGTTGGGAATATAGTAGTCAAACACAGCTCCTTGTTGGCGAAGCAAGTGTACCATCAGCGACGTGGAGCTTACACCATCCGCATCGTAATCGCCGTAAATACAGATCGGCTCTTTGTTCTCGATTGCTTGACGGATACGGTGCACGCTTTTCTCCATCCCGTCCAGCAAGAATGGGTCGTGAAATTGTTCTGGCCCCGGTTGAAGAAAATCGCGCGCCTGTTCTGGTGTTTGGATGCCGCGTATCACCAGCAGCTTGGATACCAGCGGAGTCAGATTGGCTTGCGCTGCCAGCTCTTCCGCCAGACGCTCATCGCAGGCGGCCAATTGCCAGCGTGTTTTCGCTTTCAGCATGGGCGTTCCTCCAATCCCCTATTCATTATAGTGGATGGAGAGGGAGACTGACAATAGCAGCAGTCTTGTCTTTCGAAGAGTAGAAAAGCCGCGGGAAGAACCCGCGGCTTGTTTGTCAGCCTAGTTGGATGGTGAGGTTGTCCGTTTTTTCTTCAGCATGCTGCGCTCCTTCAGGTTGACCCATACTTGGGCGGCAATGAAGATCGAGGAGTAGGTCCCGCTCACCAGACCGAATACCAGCGCCAGCGAGAAGTTGCGGATGCTCTCACTACCTAAGATTGCAATCGCCATGGCAGTAAAGAATACCGTAGCCACCGTGAAAACGGAGCGGCGCATCGTTTGCCACAAGGAAACGTTCACCAGATGCTCCAGTTCCTCTACTGACTTGGACTTCATCGTTTTCAAATTTTCACGAATCCGGTCGAAAATAACGATCTTGTCGTTAATGGAATAACCCAAAATGGTCAGAATCGCTGCGATGAAGGTGATATCTACCTCCAGACCGAGGACAGAGAACAGCGCAATGGGGATAATCACGTCATGCGCCAGCCCTACGACCGTAGCGATACCAAACAGCCATTGGAAACGAAACGCGATGTAGACAATGATCCCGAGAGAGGCGATCAATACTGCAATCGCAGCCTTTTTCACCATTTCACGTGCGATGCTTGGGTCTACTGTCGCGACCTGCTTGGTCACCTGATCCCCGTATTTGGCCTTCAGCGCTTGCTCGATTTCCATCATTTTATCAGATGACACCGTCTGGTCAAAACGGGTGTAGGCTTGATTTGTGCCATATGGCGTCACAGCGGAGAACTTTGCTTCCGGCAGCTGCTCTTTCAAGATTGCTTCCACATCGGCAGGGACGAATTCCTTTCCGACGTAGATATCCAACCGCGTCCCGGCTTGGAAGTCAACGCCCAGGTTAAACCCCTGGAACAAAGAAAACAGCAAGCCCAGGACGATAATCGCTCCGGAGAACAGGAAGAACTTCCGGCGATTCTTTACGATGTCAAATCGAATCACTGTATGGTCTTTATCAAAGCTCACCGATCTCACTCTCCTTTACTCCGAACCAGAACGGCTTTTTAAACATGTTGGAGCGTACTACCAGCCAGAGCAGGAATCGAGATCCGAACACGTTCGTAATAATACTTACAATGAGTGTCATAGCGAGCACGATGGCAAAGCCTTGGATCGAGCTTGTACCAAAGTAGAACAATACCCCTGTCGCAATCAGCGTCGTGATGTGCGCGTCGAGGATCGTCACTAGAGAACGGCGCTCACCCGCGCGGAAAGCCGAAAGAATCGTCTTGCCGGAGCGGATTTCCTCCTGAATTCGCTCGTACGTAATGATATTCGCATCTACAGCCATCCCGACCGCCAGGATAAAGCCAGCGATCCCCGGCAATGTAAGAGTCGCGTCCATCCAATCAAGCACGACCAAACAGAAAAAACAGAACCCAGCCAATGTTATATTGGCGATCATGCCAGGCATGCGGTAGACAAACAGCATGAAGAGGACGATCAAAGCTCCTCCGACGTAACCGGCATAAATCGTTTTCTCCAAAGCAATTTTACCCAGAGATGCCCCTACAGAGGTTACCTGCTTCTCAATCAGCTTCGCAGGCATCGCACCGGAGTTGAGCAAATCCGCCAATTCCTGGGCAGATTCCTGAGTGTAATCACCTGTAATTTGCGCACTGCCCCCGGGGATCACAGATTGAATCACGGGATTGGTTTGCATGTTCTCATCCAAATAGATCGCCATGCGTTTGTGCAAGTTGGCGCGTGTCACGTCTTCCAATTTTTTCGGATCGGAAAATTTGACTGTTACCAGCGGGCGTCTCAGGTCGTCATAGCCGACTGCCGCACCGTTTGGAGCCAGGTCACTACCTCGCAGGATAATATTTCCCGCCTCATCGCGGAAAGTAAGTACAGCGGGCTTGCCAATCAGTTCTCTGAGCTTGTCCTGATCGGCAGATTGAGAAGCAATTTGAACACGGATGCGGTTGGGCAATTCTGTCACGATAACCGGTTCTGCCACTCCTCCGATATTAATCCGTTTCTCAATCATGTACGCAGTTGCCTTGAGCAGTTCAATGTCAACTTTATGCGTAGCCTCCAGCGGCTCTACCTCGTACAGAATCTCAAACCCGCCCTGCAGGTCAAGACCGAGCGTAATGTTTCCTGCTACATCTCTGGTCGTCGTCGCGACTAATGTGCCCAACAAAGCCACAACAACCAAAAACAGGACGAATCTTCCCCATTTCACCATTGTCGTAATACCCCTCTTTCCTCAAAGGGTCCCGTCCTAGACGAAAACCAATATGCCCATTATAGCGAACGATGAAAAAAAGTGTCAATTATTGCAGGCTAGGCGAATCATGGTAACCATCTCCCGTCATGCGTATCTAGATGGTGTACGAATAGAGCGGGAAAAAGTTTCATTATGAATTGCGATACATTTGAATCATGAGGTAGTTCATGTATTTATTCGGTTTCAGCGACAAAATATCGTTTACCATGCGGTGCAACGGAGGGATTTCTTTGTATCCTTGCGTGACGCATTCCCATATATCCTGTGCCGTGACATTGTCATAGCCAAGCAAAGCAAATTCTTCTGCTTTGCTTTGGCAGATGCTTTCTACCTCCGAAAACCATTCCTGCTTGCTCGCTAGATCCATTTTCATTTCCCCCTCAAAGTAGTCATGCCTTTCTCAGCACGTCCATATTCTGTATGGAGTACATTTATCCATGCAAAGGAGCCTTCCATGAAACAGTCCTTTTTTTACGGAACGGTTATCCTCATCCTGGCTGGCGGCGTGACAAAATTGTTCGGCTTTGCCCACAGGATCGTTCTCTCCCGCATCATCGGCGCGGAAGGAATGGGGCTCTATCAGATGGTTGTGCCGCTTCTGTACTTTCTCATTACGGTGACAACTTTTGGTTTGCCCGTGGCGATCGCAAAACAGGTAGCCGAGTCGGAAGCGGCCAAGGATTACCGACAGACTCGCCGCTTTCTCTACGTCTCCCTATTGGTAGCAGGCAGTATCAGCCTGGTTGTTTGCTTGCCGCTTCTGCTATTTTCCGATTTACTCGCTGCTCTCTTGTTTGCCGACGCTCGTGCCCATGTGGTTATGCTCGCTGCGATTCCGGTGATTCCCATCTCCGGGATCTCCCTGGTCCTGCGAGGCTACTTCCAGGGAAAGCAGAACATGATTCCGACCGCTGTCTCTCAACTGCTGGAGCAGGTAGTACGCATGGCGCTGGTAGCCGTCATGACGATGACCTTCCTCCCCTACGGCATCGAGTATGCTACCGCGGGGGCAGTAGGGAGCATCATTTTCGGAGAAGCTGCCGGGCTCTTGTACATTTTTTGGCAATACCGCAAAGGGAGCAGAAAAAAAACCGCTCAGCTGCTGCGAAGGCCGTTCTATACAAGAGTAAAAGCAGGAACGGCAAGCATCCAGCAGTTGATCCACGTTGCTCTGCCTGTAACGATGAGCCGAGTGATTGGCTCCATCGCTTATGTACTGGAACCGATGCTCGTTCCGTTTGCCCTGGTTATCGCAGGTTACGCCATTGCCGATGCTACTGGCCTGTACGGCCAATTTGCAGGAATGGCAGTCCCGCTTTTGCTATTTCCCACCTTTTTAACCAATTCCTTGTCCGTTTCACTCGTTCCTGCTGTAGCGGAAGCCGCCTATCAAAAAAATGCCCCACTGGTGCATCGGCGCATCTATCAAGCTATGCGCATTACACTCGTAATCGGAGCACCTTGCACGGTATTGCTGACCATTTTTGCAGAACCGATCTGCGCATTGCTGTACGGCGACAAGTTTCATGAAGTCGGCCTGATTCTGAAGGGGCTGGCTCCCTTCTCGGTCTTCCTGTTCTTTCAAGCACCGCTGGCTGCGGCCCTGCAAGGACTGGATTATGCACAGGTCGTCTTTCGCAACACACTTATTGGCGCGATTGTAAAAATTGCTGCCATGTTTGCCTTTACCTCCCAGCCCAGCTTTGGCATTTACGGCACTGTCATCGCCCTCAATATCGGGATTACACTGGTTACGCTATTGCATTTTTCCAGCCTGGTAAAAAAAATCGGCTTTGCCATCGATGTCTGGGAGTTCGCCAAAATCGGCGTCGCCATGCTGATCATGGGCTATTGTGGATCGTACATTGCCAATCAGTGGCTGCCGCACGAGACCAAGGCATATGCCATGTTGGTCAGCATTCCTGCCAGCTCCTGCCTCTATCTTCTTCTGCTTCTTGCCTTTCGGGTGTTGGGCAGGCAGGACGTGCGCCGCATCCCTTGGATTGGTGAACAGCTATCCCTCTTTTTTCCACGCCGCTGAGTTACTTCTGCGGCGTGTCTTTTTTTGAGTCTTTTTTATCGAGGTACATAATGCCCTGATCGTCGATGCTGCAAAACGAGACATCCTTGATGTCCTTGATTCCGTACTTGCGGATTTCCCGCTTCAGCCACAGCTCGTTCTGCCCGATCCTGCGCAGGGCCTCTGTCCTCACCTTGCCATCGAGGATCAACGGAATAGGCAGCCCCTTGTACGTGACAGGATTGGCAGGCTGCGGAGGCCTGATTCCCAGATCGCCCTTGGTGAGGAAGGATTTGTCATGCTTCACAAAGACGCTTAGTTGGCCGGTCGGCTCCAGAAGAGCGAACTCCACATCCGCAATATTTTTTACGTTCTTCTGCCTCAGATGAACCATCAGATCGTCCATGTTCAAGCGGTTCCGGCGCATCGCTTCTTCCCGGATCTCGCCATTTTCTATAATCATGTCAGCGGAGCCGTCCACGACATCCCGTACTTTTTTGCTTTTCAGCGACAAGAAGGACATGGCAATTTCCAATACGCAGACCAGCAGCATTGGAAGGTAGAAATGCATGAGTGGCTTGTCCGTATTCTCGATAGACAGGACGGCCATTTCTGCCAGCATGATCGAGATCACCACATCAAAAACCGACATTTTGCCCAATTCCCTTTTCCCCATGAGCCGCAATAAAATCAAGATAAAGAAGTAGGTAAAAAGGGTACGCAGCAATAGTCCGGTAATGTTATCCACAGAAATTCCCCCCGCCTCTTTTCTTTCTATTCTTGTGCGGGGGGCGTGAAAACTATGAGCACCAATTACAGCCACTTGCGTTTTCGAAAAATGTGCAGCATCGATAATGTCATGATAAGCATGATGGCGACGCCGATAACGAGCATATACGGCTCTGCCTCTACACCCAGCCAGCTGAAGGTGTTCATTCCCAAAAGCCCCGTTATAAAAGTCAACGGGAGGATGATCGTGGAAATCATCGTGAGCACACGCATGGTTTCCGTCGTTTTGGCGCTGATAATGGTGTAGTACGTATCAAGCGCACCATTTACCAGATCCCGAAACGTCTCAGTCGAGTCCGAAATTCTTTCCAGGTGGTCCGTCAAGTCCGTGTAGAACGGTACGTTTTCCTCGGAGATATCAAATGAATAGCGTCCATTCACGTTGGCGAAGATTCTTTTTTGCGGCATGATGACGCGGCGGATCAAAATAATCGTTCGCTTCAAGGCAAGAAACTCTTCCGTGATCTCTTCCATTTGATGCTCGTAAATCTCGTCTTCCAATTCGTCAATCCGCACGGAGATCCTGTCAATGATCGGGAAGTATTCGTCCGTAATCCCGTCGACAATCGCGTACAAGAGATAGTCAGGGCCGCGATTTAAATAGGAATTGTTCCGATGGCTCACAGCGGCAATCCTTCCGATGCTGTTCATCGGAGATTTGTGAATGGTGACGATGTAGTTCGGCCCGAGAAAAACGTTCAGTTCTACAGTGGTGATCTCATTATCACTTTCTTCGTTGTACCGCAGTGCGTGAAAAACGAAAAAGTAATAGTCATCGTACTTGTCAACCTTCGCACGCGGACTGACGTGCAGGCAATCCTCGATTGCCAAAGGGTGAAAGTCGAATATCTGAGCGATGAAGGGAAGCTCCTGGTTCCCTACGTCATACAAATCAATCCAGAGCAAGTCTTCCGGTGACTTCAACCATTGGTCTTTGGTCGTGAGATCGACGTCATGATACATTTTTTGCTCTGAGTGATTGTAAAAATAGGTTTTAATCATCTTCTTCTCACTCCCGTCCGATTCCCATCCATCATACGAAAATTCCTTCCAATGTTCAACGCGAAGATGAATACGTGGACCAAGCCACTCATATAGATGGTACAAACTTGACCAGTAAGGGGGTTATACTGTGCGGAGTGCATCCACCTCTGTACTGACCGGACTCATGTACACGCTTGGTCTCGTCTTGACAGGAGCCTTGCTCGCCACTCTGCTGCTTAGCTTTACAAGCATGCGCGAAAGTTCCCTGCCCTATTTTACGTACGTCATCAATATCTTGGGACTCTTGATCGGAGGTTTTGTTACAGGCCGCCGACGCGGAGAAAAGGGTTGGTACTACGGCGGTCTGACTGGACTCACCTATTTTTTGTTTGTGCTTCTGATCGGTTTTCTCGGATTTGACGCTCCCATGCAATGGGAGACCTTTTTCTTCCTGATCGGCGCATTCGTGATTGCCGGTGTCGGGGGAATATTGGGTGTCAATTCCGCCAATTCCGGTCATAAACCGAGAAACTTCAAGCCCAGAAGGTAGGGTCGGGGTTCCCTCGGAATTCTCGCTTTTAGGCAAGACGGAATGCTCGTAAGGTCCAGGCTGTCGAGAAAGTCGACAGCCTCCGATTGTGGAAAAAGCTCTGCTTTTTAGCAAAGTGGATTGCTCTTCTATCCTTGCATCGCAAGGTGGAGGGCAATTTTTTTATATTCTGAACTGCATTTCTTGGTGTTCCCCTAATGTGTCTTGTCATTCCTTTACAAACCTTTGGATTCGATGCATAGTGGCGATATCTGCTTCGGTCATATCTTTTCTTGTCACACTTCCCTCCTCTGCCGGATCATTCTTAGTAGGAACGAATAATGAGGTGAAACGATTGAACGATATCGAAATACTGTCGACCACATTGCCCAAAAGTCGAGAAGCGAACTTGAAGTGGCTGATGCAGCAATACGGGGAAAGCATCTATCATCTGCTCTTCCTGACAGTCAAGGACCATGCACTGGCGGAGGATATCACACAGGACGTATTCATCAAGGCGTACTGTAAGCTGGACACTTTTCGCGGAGAAGGAGAAATCAAGCATTGGCTTTTCAAAATTGCCATGAACGAATCGAAAAAATACTTTCGCTCCTGGACATTCCGCAACATCTGGACGATGGTGGATGAGCGCCTGGGCAGCAATCTCGATCAACACGCAAAAGACAGTGTTGAGGAGGAAGTGGAGAACAGACTGAATCGCGAAGATACCTTAGAAATGATCATGTCCCTTCTGCCCATGTACCGACAAGTTATCATTTTGCACTATTATGAGGATTTGACGACAAAAGAAATAGCCCGCATCCTGTCTGTCTCACAAGATGTTGTTCGAACCAGATTGCATCGGGCAAGAAAACAGTTGAGGAAGATCATGTCAAAGGAGGATTTGCAATGAGAGAAGATCGCCTGATGAGGGAGGTTGTCCAATCAGCCAAGCAACAGATTCGAAAAAAATACCCGTTTCACTCATACGAACTGGAAGAAAAAGTAATGAAGCAGGTACAGAAGCAGACCCGAATGCCTAAATGGAGCATAGTAGCTTGGCCGATCGGAATTGCGGTTTCTGCCCTTTTATTCTTTCACGTAGCGAACCCGAACAACTTCGTAAGCGGCATTGTCGATAAGATTGGCACAGTCCAGGCGCCAGAAAAATTCGAATGGATTGAACCTGACAAGGGATTCTCCCATGCGCTCCAAAACGGTTATCCCACTCTCCCTTCAGTAAAAAAGGAAGTAAACGGCTATACTGTCGAAATCAAGGATGTAATGGTAGACCAACTGCGAATCACGTATACCATGCTTGTATCCGGAGAAAAAGTAGAACAACTCGTGAAGGAAGCACTCGCTACCGGTAAAGACTTAAAGCAGTACCCCCACCTCATTTTCTATCAAGACGACTACTCCCTCAGCTCTGATATCGACGTCAATATTCGAGGAGGTAGCGGAAGAGCAGAATTGAAGCTGATCAATGGTTCCCACTATCTCGTCTTCACTGGAAACTACAACCTGTCAGAGAATAAAAATGAGTGGGATACGATGGATTCAATGGAAACAATCTTAAAGCAACCAAACCCGGTTCTCGATGTGAAATTTTTCAAGAAGCCATTCCATGATAGGGTAATTGATGAAGAAGCTGTCCTCGCAGAAATACCGTTGCCGCTACCGAAAGATGTTGCCACTGCAAGGAAAAATATACAGCCTGCAACGATGAACAAGCCTCAATTGGGGGACCAAGAAGTCCTTCAGGGCCTTGCGGTTAAACAGGTACAATTATTTCCTACCGTTATGAGGGTGCAGGTGCAGGCTCAAACAAAGGCCGGTTATACCCTTCGCAACCTAATCAATCCCCGTCTAGTAGATGATCAGGGAAAGGAGTATACATCACTTGAGCCTACTTCACTCCAAAACAGGAATAGTGGTACGGCTACGGCTGAAGATTACTATCTGGACATGATTCCATCCTTGTACTTCGACGCCATTCCGGAAAAGCTGGCACTGAAGTTCGATGGCGCAACCATTTCTACAATGACAACGGGAAGTTTCAGATTGGAGCTACATGGAAAATTTCCGATCGAAGCTCCATTTGGAAACAAAAGCAGTCAAATCCTGAACGCGTATTACGAAAATCATAAGCTGCATGTGGTTCTGCCCGGGGAAGCTATGACAGAAGAGACCCAACTGAAAGTAGACGGCGTGGGCTATGACAGTGAAATAACTCAAAATGGCACCTTCATCCAAACATATCCTGTTCCGCAAAAAGAAGTTTACCAGATTGACACGCAGAGAGCCGATCAACAGGAAATCAGAATGGATGGGCTCGTCCCCATTCTTGATGGCAAATAACCGGATAAGGCTTGGCTGTATTAATCTGAAAGCAGCAAAAAAGCACAAGACAATGGACCAAACCGGTCTTTTGTCCTGTGCTTTTATTTTGTCTGCATTTTGTCGCCGGTCACCAGGCTTTCGCCCTCGTGTCAGGCTTATTTTGCTTCTTCTTTTGTTTCCTCTGTCTTGGTTGGTGCAGGCTCGCTCGCATTGGAGGAGACGACGTTGTTGATCGCACCGCGGTCAAACGTAACATTTACATTATGGGCAATTCGCAGCGTCACCGAATCATCAGACAGTTCCTGGATCGTTCCGTGCATGCCGCCGATCGTTACGATTTTATCGCCCTTTTTCAAGGCTGAAAGCATGGCATTGCGCTGTTTCGCCTTTTTTTGCTGCGGACGAATCAGCAGAAAATAGAAAATCGCAAACATGATGATAATCGGTAAAAAATTGGTCAATGTGCTGTCCATAAATATGTAGCCCCCTCAATTAAAAAGATCTATCTCCACCCAATCCATATTGAGCGAAAAACTGGTCGCGGAAATCTTGCAGACGGTCTTCGGCAATCGCTTGGCGCACCTTCTCCATCAGCTTCACCAGGAAGTAGAGGTTATGATAGGTGGTTAGACGAATCCCGAAGGTTTCCTCCGACTTGACCAGGTGTCGGATATAAGCGCGTGTATAATTCTTGCATGTGTAGCAATCGCAGTTCGGATCAAGCGGCGTGAAGTCGCGTGCAAATTTTGCATTGCGAATCACCAATCTGCCCTGGCTTGTCATGCATGTCCCGTTGCGAGCGATCCGCGTAGGCAGTACACAGTCGAACATATCGATTCCGCGAATGGCCCCTTCAATCAGGGCATCCGGAGAACCTACCCCCATCAGATAGCGCGGCTTTCCGGACGGTAAAAGCGGAACGGTGTGCTCCAACACTTCGTACATCAAGGAAAACGGTTCACCCACGCTCAAACCGCCAATGGCGTATCCCGGAAAATCAAGGGAGACGAGATCACGGGCGCTGATGGCGCGCAGGTCGTTGTACATCCCGCCCTGTACGATTCCGAACAAGGCTTGGCTATCCGGGCGTTCATGCGCCTTCAGACAGCGCTCTGCCCACCGCGTAGTCCGTTCCATCGATTGTTTGACATAATCGTATTCAGCCGGATAAGGCGCACACTCGTCGAATGCCATAAAAATATCGGCACCCAGTGCATTTTGAATCTGCGTCGCTTCTTCCGGTCCGATGAACAGCTTCTCTCCGTTCAAATGCGAGCGGAATGAGACGCCTTCCTCCGTAATCTTGCGCAGATTGCTGAGGCTGAACACCTGAAAACCGCCGGAATCAGTCAAAATCGCCCGATCCCAATTCATGAAGCTATGCAGTCCACCGGCTTCACGAACAATTTCGTGGCCTGGACGCAAGAACAAATGGTAGGTATTGCTCAGAATAATGCCCGCACCCATCTCTTTGAGCTCTTCCGGGCTCATCGTCTTCACCGTAGCCTGTGTGCCTACTGGCATAAAGACCGGGGTGTCGATTGTACCGTGCGGCGTATGCAGCTTGCCAAGGCGTGCACCGGTTTGTTTGCAAGTTTTGATCAATTCATAGCGTACAGCCAAATGATTGCACTCCTCAAGCTTGTATGTAGGTCTTTCCTATTATAAAAAAATCTCGCATTGAAGTAAACCCAAACAGATAAGCGGATGCTCATATGATGTTCTGCTCAGAGGATCAAATGATCAGCATCGCGTCCCCGAAGCTGAAGAAGCGGTACTCTTGCTCAACCGCGCTCTTATAGGCATTCAGGATATTCTCCTTTCCTGCCAAAGCGCTGACGAGCATCACCAGGGTGGATTTGGGCAAGTGAAAGTTGGTCAGCATGCCGTCAATGATCGAAAAATGGTAGCCCGGATAGATGAAAATATCGGTCCAGCCGCTGGTGGCAGCCAATCTGCCTCCGTAGGCCGACCCCACAGTCTCGAGGGTACGGCAGGAGGTGGTCCCGACTGCAATCACCCGTCTGCCTTCTTCTTTGGCGGCGTTGACCACGTCGGCAGTTTCCTGTGAAATCTCGTAGTATTCGGCATGCATTACATGTTCCTCTACGCGATCTGCCGAGACCGGTCGAAAGGTTCCCAAGCCGACATGCAGCGTGATCGTCGCGATGTGGACTCCTTTGGCCGCGATCTGTTCGAGATATTCCTTTGTAAAATGAAGCCCTGCGGTAGGAGCCGCAGCGGAGCCCCGTTCACGGGCGTAGACCGTCTGGTACCGTTCCTGATCCTCAAGCTGTTCATGGATGTAGGGGGGAAGCGGCATGGTACCCAATCGCTCCAGGATTTCATAAAAAATTCCCTCGTAGGAAAAGCGGACGATGCGTCCTCCCATGTCAGTGCTCTCCTCACAGACACACCGAAGCAACCCGCCGCCAAACACAATAACCGTTCCCGGCTTCACTCGCTTGCCTGGTTTTACAAGAGTTTCCCAGCGATCATCGCCCAGGGATTTGAGCAGAAGCACCTCAATCTTTGCACCTGTCCCCTCTTTTTCCCCGATCAACCGTGCGGGAAGGACACGGCTGTCGTTTAAAACCAGGACATCTCCCGGCACTAAATGGTCGATCAAATTCGTGAAACGCTGATGCAAAATGTTGCCCGTCTCCTTATGCAAAACCAGCAGCCTCGATGCTGTTCGATCTGCCAATGGGTGTTGGGCTATCAAATGTTCCGGAAGCTCAAAGTCAAACTGTTGCACATCCACAGGCTGTTACTCCTTTTGTCTTGTTCATTTGCTGCGTTCAATTTCTACATCTTGGTAATAGTGTTGCAGAATCTCTTCGTAGTCATACCCACTTTCTGCCATTGCCTTGGCCCCGTACTGGGAAACGCCGAGACCATGGCCGTAGCCTGTCCCTCGGAAGAGAAAGAGAGGAGTTTTGCTGACCGTTCTCCATGCGCCATCTCCACTGTATACCAGGTATTGATCGTTATAGCCGTTGGCTGCTTGGGAATAGTAGTCATTGGCTCCAACCGCCTGAATCTGCCCTCCGCCTGCCGCATAATTGCGCAGCTTGCCGTTGCCAGCAAGAATGGTAATGCTGCCCATCTCTTCCACCTCAAACTTGGTGCTGCGCAGGGAGCTTCCCCCTTGCTGGAAGATGGATCGATGCGCATCCGGTGAAGAGACAGCCACGATTTGACCATTGGCTTCCATCTCCAAAACCCGTCCTGACGGCCCTCGCTCTGTTACGCGCAAGGACTGAATCGGGCCGGATATACGCGGAGCCTTGTTCTTGTCCTGACTGGTATTGATCATGCCCGCTATCTCTTCTGCCGTATAGGGGCCGCGGGTCCAGGAATAGGCGTTTTCTTCCGCTACCTCTGACAGGATGGTAAGCGAAGCGCCATACGGCAGTGTAGCAAGCACGCGATGGAAGGCTGTGCTCGGCCCCGAGCGCAGATTCGTGTTGTCCGTAGCGACGATCGCCTGGCGCAATCCCATCGCATTGGTAAAGCCCGTATCATTGACCAGATCGCTTCTCACATAACCCACTCTGCCATCGGCCAACGATACCTGGTACCAGAGATTGGCCTGCACCATTGGACCGGAATCGTCACTTTCAACCGGTCTCAGATAAGGGACAGGATTGCCCCATACCTCGCTTCCGTCCGCGGTCATGCCTCCAGCATTGGAATAATACAAGGCTTCCACCACATTGCCGCGGTAGGTGATGATCTCGCCCTTCGTCTCGTCTACTGCTTCGCGAATATCCGCCGATTCTTTGGCGTATCCGTAATAGGCTTGCTCATAGACGGTATCTGACAGATTGGCCACCCCGTATTTATTGCCCAGGCCGACTGCCCGGGTCCGCGCCAGGACCGCCTGCGTCTTCAATGCCTCCAAAGGCCATCCCGGCGCCATTTCCGACCCGACGACACCATAGAGGTACTCCTCAAGCGGCAACTCGTTCACCAGCGTCAGATACCCATTGTACGAGGACAGCTCCATTTTCCCGCGATAGGTGCGCTGCTCGCGCTCCACCACTCCAATCAGCGCCGTTCCGCGGCTGCGCTTGGGCTCGGCAATCAGCTTGGAGCGAGGCGAGAATACGTATTTCCAGATCGTATCTCTTGCCGACCCATACACGTCTTGCTTGAGGAGAACATAGGAAGAGGCTGAAGCTTCCGTGTACGAAAATCCCGGAATTGCTGCCGATACTTTCTTCTTCAAAGCCTGCAGACCCTCTCCGCTTGCCTCATCCCCTACCCATAGGGCGTACTCCTCCCTCTTTCCATCCTGGATAATCACTGGGTAGGCTGGATAGCCTGCCGCATCGAAGGTTCGTTTCCAGTCCATCGCCTCCTGCAGGCTGCGGTATCTCCCCGCTTCCAGATGAAATGGCCCCTTGATCACCGGCTTTTGTCCAGTGGCCTGGGCGACGGCCTGAGCCTGTTTGGAAGCTGCCTGATACGTAGAGTAGGACCCGCTGACAACCTGGTAGAGCATCTGTGAACCCTTGTCAACTGCCTGAATGGTGCCTTCGTACTTGCGCTGACTTAATTGCTGGGCTATGCCTTGAGCCTGGTTCCAATCTGCCGTCTCTGCGACGATCAGATGGAATTCATCCACACGAAACCGAGCGGCTTCTCCATTCATGTCCGGCAGTTCTGTTTTCCCCTCGTCACTGGACAATGTCACGTCCATCCCGTCTTCAGAGGTCAACGTGATCGAGGGCACCACTCCTCGATATCCCTGCCCCGAATCTACGAACAAAGCAACCCGAATATCTTTGCTCTTGGCTTGCGCAGGAAGCTGTCCACCCAGAAGCAAAGTTGTGATCAGGCCCGCGGAGAGGACTTTACCCATCCATTTCTTCCACATGTCGTCCCTCGTCCTTCCTTTCACCTGTTATTTCGTCGAATTTTGGCATTACCAACCAACTTTTTCGACAATCATTGGCAGTTCTCCTGCCCTCTTTGGCGTTTTTGACGGTTTGGACAAAAAGAAAAAACCACGGATCTTCTCCATGGTTTTTCCGATGCGCAATCCTTATTTGAACAACCGAAACAGGTACATGCCAAGAGACAACACGATGCTGATCACAATGCAAGTCACGATGGGAAAGTAAAACCTGACATTTTCCTTTTCTACGACAATATCTCCCGGCAACCGGCCCAATGGCAGAAAGCGGCCGCCCACCTGCCAGAGCAATCCGACGACTATGAGGACTGCTCCGCCGATAATCAAGAGCTTGGCGATTGGATTCATGCTTTCATCTCCCGACCGAAGTGTTGATAGGCGCTTGGTGTCAAGACGCGACCACGCGGTGTACGCTGCATAAAGCCGATCTGCATCAGGTAAGGCTCGCACACATCTTCTATCGTCTGTGATTCCTCGCCAATCGTAGCGGCGATGGTATCGAGGCCAACTGGCCCGCCGTCAAAGCGGTCCATGATCGCCAGCAGCAGCTTGTGATCGATATGATCCAAACCGCAGGCATCTACCTGCAGCCGCTCCAAAGCTTCCTTGGCAATCTCGTCAGTGATGACTCCTTCCCCCTGAACCTGGGCAAAATCACGGACCCGCTTGAGCAAGCGGTTGGCGACTCGCGGAGTTCCGCGCGAACGCCTGGCGATCTCCTGCGCTCCTGCTTCACGAATCTCAACCTGCAAAATGTCTGCTGCCCGAGAGACAATAAAGGCAAGCTCCGGCACCGTGTAAAATTCCAGCCGGTTGACGACTCCAAATCGGTCCCGCAGCGGTGCGGACAGCATCCCTGCACGAGTGGTCGCCCCCACCAGAGTAAAGGGCGGCAAATCCAGGCGGACGCTGCGGGCACTCGGCCCCTTGCCGATGATGATATCCAGCGCGAAATCCTCCATTGCAGGATAAAGGACCTCTTCCACGCTCCGGTTCAGCCTGTGAATCTCGTCGATAAAGAGGACGTCCCCTTCCTGCAGATTGGTCAGAATCGCGGCCAGATCGCCCGGCCTCTCAATCGCAGGTCCCGAGGTGGTGCGGATGTTCACGCCCATTTCATTTGCGATGATCTGGGACAGCGTGGTCTTCCCCAATCCAGGCGGTCCGTACAGCAAAACGTGATCCAAAGACTCGTGGCGCATCTTGGCCGCCTCGATGAAGATCTTCAGGTTTTCCTTTACCTGCTGCTGACCGATGTACTCATTCAGATACCGCGGTCTCAAGCTGAACTCAGCCGCGTCCTCTTCCAGGTTCATCTGCGTCGTAATAATGCGCTCGTCCATAGTCTACCCCCTCATCAGCAGAGCCAGCCCTTGCTTGATGAGCGCCTCTACCTTGTCCCCGCCTTTGGCCTTTTCAGACAGCGCATTCCTGATTTTTTGCAATTCTCCATCAGAGTAGCCAAGGGAAGTCAACGCTTCCAGGGCTTCGTTCAAAGCAGAGGCTGCTTTCTCTCCCTGCGCCAGCTCCCCGGTCGCGACAGTGAGGATCGCCGATGGCGTAAAGCCAACCAGTTTGTCCTTCAAGTCCAGAATAATGCGTTGCGCTGTCTTTTTTCCTATTCCTGGGAATTTTGTTAAATAAGTGACATTCTCTTGCTGCACTGCCATGACGATCTGCTCGGGTGTGGCTGCCGCCAGGATCGCCAAGGCTCCTTTGGGTCCGATACCGCTGACGTCGAGCAGCTTGCGGAACAGATCCCGCTCATCGCGGCTCGCGAACCCGTACAAAAGAATCGCGTCCTCCCTTACATGATGATGCGTATGTAATCTCGTCCGGTTCCCCTCATCGCGGACAAACTGATAAGGGTTCGGGCAAAAAATCCGATAGCCGATCCCGTTCGTCTCGATCACCACGTATTCTGAATCCAAATAGCACAAGGTGCCTTCCACGAAATCAATCATCGGCGAACCCCTTCCGAAATCGAAATAAATGCGCGGAACTGCGCATGAGTCAACGCAATGCCCAAAGCATCAGCCACATCGTCCGGTTTTGGCACTTCTTTGAGACGAAGGAGCAGCTTGGTCATCTCCTGAATCTGTTTTTTCTCTGCGCCCCCGTAACCGGTCACCGCTTGCTTGACCTGCATGGGGGTGTATTCATAGACGGGTACGCCAGCCATTTCGGACGCGAGCAGAATCACGCCTCTCGCCTGGCCTACCGTAAAGGCAGTCGTAACATTTTTATTAAAGAACAACTTCTCTACCGCCATCTCATCCGGACGATAGGTCTCAAGCAGACTCTGCATCGCCTCGAAGATCTGCTTCAACCGTAGAGGAACGGAAAGGCCTGCCTGGGTCTGGATGCTGCCGTACTGAACGGGGCGAAGCTGGCTGCCCTCTTTGTCCACCACGCCAAATCCGACGATGGCAATTCCCGGGTCAATTCCAATTATGCGCATAATCCATTCTCCTGCCAATGATACAAAGATTCGTACCTCTACTGTATCATAAAGCGCCAACAAAGCGAACATGCATTTCCATGAGTGGTGATTCGGACGCAAAAAACCCGCCCTGATTGAGAGCGGGTCATACGGCGTCACCTAGTGTTTGTTCATCCCCAGCGTATCAGCCTCATCATGCAGCATATGAGCATACTCATCGACATGGTTTCGCATCTCATCCTGGATCTTGCTGATTCGGCGATAGTCCAGCTTGTTGTGGCCTTGGTTGAGTTGAACATACAAACGTTGGTGGAATTGGTCCTTATAGCTTCCTCTCGGCATTGAGCCCATGCGAAAGATACCTCCTCAAGACCGCCGTATGGGAACAGTATGCGCATCCGCCAATCGCTTATGTTGGCAAGATTTGCAGATTTGCTCCTTTTCTTTGCAGCACAGACTAACATATGGAGGTGACCGTCATGCGGTTGTTCTTTCGGGTAGTATGGTGCTTTAGCCTTTATTATCTCTTCCTTGCCCTTGCCCCTGCCGATGTGGATGCCGAAGCGGCAAAGGGACGCGATATTTCCATCTCGGTCCGCGTCTCTCCCGAATCCTCATTTGTCACTAGCATCACCTTTCAGACAGACCGGACGTTTATCAAAGAAATCACGCGTGCCCGAACCAAGGAGTCCTCTTGCAATCCGCACTGGGTCCGAGCCACGATGACGATTCATAAAAACTCGTACTGGTACGATCATGATGGACGGCTGTACGATCCGCAAAAATCCCAGCTCCTCCTGATCTCAGCTAAAACAAGACAACAGATGGAACAGTACGTTCAAATCGTGGAGCAAGCGCATTACGGCAATCCGCTTCCCTGGGATCAAGTGAGAAAATCCTTTCAGCGTATGGAGAATGCCGCTGTCGTCGACCTCGAGACCGGGCAGCGCTTCATGGTGCAGCGGCGCGCAGGCAGCCGTCATGCTGACGTCCAGCCTTTGACTCGCACGGACACCAGAATCATGAAAGAAATCTATCAGGGCAAATGGAGCTGGAAGCGGCGCGCAATCCTGGTCGAAGTGGACGGCAAGTATTTCGCCGCTTCCATGCACGGTATGCCGCACGGGGCCGGCGCCATACGCGGCAATGACTTTCCGGGCCATTTTTGCATCCATTTCTTCGGCAGTTCGACTCATCGCCGCACAGAACCAGACCCCAGCCACAGCTTGATGATCCTCAAGTCATCCGGACTTTTGGCCCAAACACTGGCACGTGCCGAACCCCAGGAGCTGATCAGCTATTTTCTGACCTCACTGAATGAACATGACCATCACACGCTTAAGATGACCACGTCTGGCTTCTCCCTGCCAGAATCTCTTCTTTCCGTCCAAAACGTCAAACGACCAGAGGAAATTCCACAGTCTGAAGAAGCTGGTCTTTTTTTCGTAGCCATCCCTGTTCATGTCGATTACGTTGGCCAAAATGGCAGGGGACGCTCCGGCACCTGGCGTTTTCTCCTGCATCGGGAAGCGCCTTGGGAACGCTGGAGAATCGTTGGGGTCCAAATGGACTAGCCTAGCTTTGGCATGCACATCAGACATCAGTCATTTGCGGATAAAAAAAGGGCTGTCCCCCGAGACAGCCCCTTTCACTCTTCCTCCGTCAATTGAAACTCACCATAGGTAGACAACACACTATTGTACTCCGCCAAGTCACGAATCCGGATTCCCTGCTTCAAGTTCTCCAATTCTTCCTTGGACAGACTTGCTTCCATTTTTGCGGTGTTGATCCGGTAGAAGGTTTGCACGACCTCCTGCTCCTTAGGAAGACCATGGAACAATGTGAGCATGCCGTCTTCATTCAAGCCGAAATACCCATTTTCCTTGCAGGCTGGGGATAGATCATGCTCCCTTTTGAGCAAAATCAATTTGTGAGCATCGGCCGAGACGATCTCCCAGCCCTTGTAGTCGGCCATCATATCCGGCAAGCGATTCGCGGTTACGGGCTTGTACTCCTCGTCTCTAACTCCGCATAAATACGTACGTGTCAACACGAGATTGTAAGTGTTTGCCATGACTCGGGTAGCATTTTCCGAGCCCGGAGAAAACAGGCGGGTCAAGCTGTTTTGCTTGTCCGCACCCGGCTGCAGCATCATTACGATCCCCACAATCAATCCGGTCAACAGGGCTGCTGCCCATGAGGCATAGACCATCCATTTTCTCTTCATAGCACGATGAACCCCTTCACTAGACTTTTTTCCTAGTTTTGCCAGAAGGAAGGGGCCACATACCCGTGTCTCTTCAACATTCTCATATTTACGACAAATTCATTAGGAATTTATACCAATATTCTGTCTCTGATGGTAAAATCTTTTTGTATGATATTATTCATGACTTGGAGGTTATCTATTTCATTATGAAGAAGCCAAACAAGAAACTACTGGCAAGCTTTTTGCTCAGTACGTCGTTGGTCGTCAGCGCCTTCGCCTTTCCTGTTACTCCTGTAAGCGCAAATTCGGAATCGACACTGAAATTGCGTCTGCTGGAGACAACAGACATCCACACCAATATCGTCAACTATGATTACTATCAAGATAAAGAAACCGATGAATTTGGCCTTGTAAAAACAGCTACCTTGATCAAAAAAGCCAGAGATGAAGTGAAAAACAGCATTCTCATCGACAATGGCGACCTCATCCAGGGCAATCCTTTGGGAGATTACGTAGCGAAAGTAGACCCGCTGAAAGACGGCGAGGTACACCCCGTCTACAAAGCGATGAACCTGCTAAAGTACGACGCCGGCAACATCGGAAACCACGAGTTCAACTTCGGACTGGAGCACTTGGAGATCAGTCTGAAAGGTGCAAATTTCCCCTATGTCAATGCCAACGTGTACGTGGATGACAAGGACGACAATCCAGACAATGACAAAAACCAGTTTACTCCCTACCTGATTTTAGATCGCACATTTAAAGATGAAAGCGGCAAAGACGTTACACTCAAAGTCGGTGTGATCGGCTTCGTTCCGCCAAAAATCATGCAGTGGGACAGAGCCAATCTGGAAGGGAAAGTCATTGCGAAGGATATCGTAGAGACTGCCAAAAAATTCGTTCCTGAAATGAAGGCAAAAGGAGCAGACATCATCATCGCAGTGCCTCACTCCGGAATCGGCGGCACTGAAACAGAAGAAATGGCCGAAAACGCTACCTTCCAATTGAGCAAAGTCGATGGAATCGACGCGCTGCTGTTCGGTCATTCCCATGCTTTGTTCCCGGGCCCTAACTTCGAGGGTATTGAAGGTGTCGACGTTGCCAAGGGAACAATTAACGGAAAACCAGCCGTCATGCCCGGCTATTGGGGCAATCATCTGGGCGTAATCGACCTTACCTTGCAGAAGGAGAACGGCAAATGGAAAGTTGCAGATTCCCAAACGGCTGCGCTTCCCATCTACGACGTAGCCAAAAAAGCTCCGTTGGCAGAGGCAGATAAAGATCTGGTGGCTGCAGTGAAGGAAGATCATGACCACACGGTAGAATGGGTACGTTCTGCGGTAGGAACAACTACTTCTCCGATCTTTAGCTACTTTGCGCTGGTGCAGGACGATCCTTCGATTCAGATCGTAACAAATGCGCAAAAATGGTACGTGGAAAACCATATCAAAGGTACAGAATACGAAGGAATTCCTGTCCTCTCTGCGGGCGCTCCATTCAAAGCGGGCGGACGCAACGGTGCGAGCTACTACACCAATATCCCGACAGGAACCATCGCAATCAAGAACGTTTCTGATTTGTACATCTACCCGAACACTGTAAACGCTGTACTGGTGAAGGGATCTGATGTGAAAGAATGGCTGGAGCGCGCTGCAGGCCAGTTCAACCAGATCGATGTGAAGAAAAAAGAAGAGCAGCCTCTGGTGAATGAAGCGTTCCCAACCTATAACTACGATGTGATTGACGGTGTTACTTACCAGATCGACGTGACTCAGCCTTCTCGTTATGCTATCGATGGCAAACTGGCTGACGCGAACGCTCAGCGCATCAAAAACCTGAGCTTCAACGGCAAGCCGATCAATCCGGAAGACAAGTTCATCATTGTCACCAACAACTACCGCGCAAGTGGCGGCGGAAGCTTCCCAGGCTTGGATGGTTCCAATATCATCATCGATTCGCCAGATGAAAGCCGTCAAGTAGTGATCAACTACATTTTGAGTGAAAAAACGATCAACCCTGCTGCAGACAACAACTGGTCTTTTGCACCGGTACAGGGAGAATTGAACGTGACCTTCAAAACTTCCCCGGATGCGAAGCCATACGCGGATAAAATGCCAAATCTGAAATACATTACGACCCAAGAAGACGGATTTGCAAAATACACGATCGACCTTTCCAAACCGGCTTCCAAATAATGAACATGAAGAAGGTGCTCTCCCAGAAACCTATGGGCAGCACCTTCTTTTTTTACCCCACAAAGTGATAATGTCCCCAAGGCGAGCGTTGCAGGATCTGGTCCCCTGCTTCCAGGAACATGCTGCGCTGCTGCTGCAGCCTCCCTTCCATCTGCACCAGTTGAAGCACCCCGCGCATATGATAGCCGGGACGATTGCTGTACAGCCCTGTAATTTCACGCAGCACATTATCAGGATAGCGCAGCAATTGATGCACCATCCAGATTTGCGTATCACTAAGAGGCTTTACCTTGCTGTATGCCTCCATGGCCTCGACAAAAGATTGAACCCGATATTCCTGCATCATCAGCATGCGGGACATCAACTGAACCAGATCAGCCAGCTGCAGGTCATGACCCACAGTATCCAGATCGATTAAATAGCAATTTCCCCTGTTGGTCAGCAAAAAATTGTGACTCGCCACATCCCGATGAGCCAATGTTCCCCTCTCCAGCGCCACATACATCTCGGGCGTGAGAGGCAATTTATAAGCATTTTGCAAAATATCTTGCCCTTCGCGAATCACCTGTGGAGCCATTTGCTGAATCAATTGCTCGATTCGATTTTGCGGACCGTTCAGATCAATCGACCAGGTGATTCGTTCAAATTGTTCCAGACGGCTTTCCCATTTATCCAGCAAGGCCGGCGTGCCTTCATAAGTATAGGAGGTGTGAGGCACGGGAAAGCCTTGTGCAGCTATATGAAAGCGAGCGAGTGTCTCCGCTGATTTTTTGACGTCGTACAACGAAGCGTTATCCGCCTCCTGGCCATCGATCATTTTCATAATGGTATAGTAGCGATCACCATAGGCAAAGATGGCTGACCCGCTCGCATCTGACACGTAATGAACGGTATGCCGAAACCCTTTTTCGCGCAATGCTTGCGAGATTTCAGTCACCCATTGCGCTTTTTCCCGATTCTTGTAGCCCTTGATGATCCAGTAGCCCCGGTCCGTTTTAAGCAGATTCACGTTTCGCCTGGGTTTCACCCCGAGGATTTGGCAACGAAACGCCTTTTCAAGAGATAGTAGTAATCCTTTGTTCATAGCCGCCCCGATTAGTAGGCAGAGGATTCATCATGTCCTTCTCCCCAATTCGGCCATAATCCTTGCCCTGGCGTACTGGAGATGGCGGGTGCAGGAGGGGACATCATGCTTGCTGGGTAGTAGTGATACGAATCGTGAGCTTTTTTGGACCGTCTCGAGGCTTTTCGTCTGGGCTTTGGCCGTTCAGGGGAACAATCGCACGAAGAAGAATACGACGAATCAAAATCAGGCGGCATACTGCGGTAGCCGGGCATTCCTAGGTCGGGCGGGCACGGCATGGGTGGCATCATTGGCGGAAAATACATCGGTCCTGCAGGATAACCTCTCTTTGCTCCTCCACATGGCGGACATGGGACAGGGCGATACATCGGCAGCATCGGCATGGGCGGCAATGGCATGTGATGCTGAAAAGGACTCACCTGACCCGGTGGGAAATGAGGCATCATCGGCGGCATTGGCGGTATAGGCGGCGGGAACGGACTGACCATGCCCGGTGGGCGATTCGGTTGCAACGGACTTACCTGGCTCGGCGGACGGTTCGGCTGCAGCGGGCTCACCTGGCTCGGTGGACGGTTCGGCTGCAGCGGGCTCACCTGGCTCGGCGGGCGGTTCGATTGATACGGGCTGACCCGGCTTGGCGATTCGTTCGGCTGCAGCGGGCTCACCTGGCTCGGCGGGCGGTTCGATTGAGACGGGCTTACCCGGCTTGGCGATTCGTTCGGCAGCAGCGGGCTCACCTGGCTCGGCGGGCGCGTCGGTCTGATTGGACTCAATGGCGTTGGCGGAATGGTCGGCTGTATCTGCATGGGAGGTTTCGGTGCTTTTTGCATATACGGACTAATCTGCTGCGGTGCTACTGTTGGACGAAGCGGAGGCGGCACCATGGGCTGCATCGGGCGCATCGGGAGCGGAGGCGGCATTGGAGGCATCATCTGCTGGCCCTGATTGGGGAGCATATATGGTGAGATGTACGGGCGTGTCTGTTGGGGCATCATCGGACGGGCTGGTGGTGTGATGATTTGCGGCGGGCGTGTAGGGGCTGGTCGTTCGACTGCTGGATGATTGACATAAGGAATCTCCGGCTTCACTTTGGACTCCGACTCGATCCGGGTTTCCGATTCCATTTCAACCTCTGGCTCCGCTTCTTCGATCGGCTCCTCCATTTCCTGCTCCATCTCGCCTTGTATTTCTTCCTCTTGTTCTGGCTCTTCCATCGGTCTGCGCTCGATCTCAATCGGAACCTCTGGCACTTCCTTGGGGACCGGTTGCTCTTTTACCGATTGGGGAGATTGGGATTCACTTCTTTGCTGTTGAGGAGACCTTCTTCTGGGACGAACGGGTACACCTTTGGCGGGAATTTTGATTCGCGCTCCTGGATAAATGGTATCGGGGGTCGCGAGCTGACTATTCAACCTCAATAGCTCTTTGAAATCGACGCCATATCTTTTGGCGATTTTCCACATCGTATCGCCTTTTTGTACTACATGTATTCTCACGCTTTCTCCTCCCTCTTGCGGAAACTCCCTACCATCGTATGCACCTCTGGGCGTTTTGCTCCTGCTCCGCCTAGCTTTCTTGAAAGGACGTGGACAAGCAAAAAACCAACCCCTAGGAGTTGGTTTTCGGCATGTAAAATGGATATGTTCCCAACTGCCTTACCTGGCAGCCGATCGCTTCGATTTCCGCAAAAGCGCCAGGAAGCAGAACATCATCCATCTTCTGTTCAATATCAATCACAAAATAATAGCTGCCCAACGCTTTTTTCGTCGGACGCGACTCAATGCGCGAAAGGTTGATTTTCCGCCATGCAAACGCCGCTAGCACCTGGTAGAGCGCTCCCGGAAAATCTTCTGGCAAATTGACCAGAATCGTCGTCTTCTCCCGGTCGGAGGAAGGCATGTCCAATGGCTCGCGGCCCACCAGCACAAAGCGCGTGAAGTTGTTGGAAAAGTCCTGAATCTGCTCACGGGCGAATTCCAGCGGATAGATCTCCACGTTCAGTCCGGTGCCTACAGCGGCCCACGGCTCTTCTGGATGCTCGCTTACCATCTGAGCGGCCAATGCCGTGCTGTTTGTGTACTCAATCGTGGCTTGCGGCAGATGTTCCCGCAAGAAGTTGTGACTTTGCGCAATCGCCTGCGGATGGGACAGGACTCGGGTAATCTCCGACAGCGGCAACGGTTGATCCCTTTTTGCCACCAGAAGATTTTGCGTGATCGGCAACGCCAGCTCTGCCAGGATCGGCAGATCAACTTCATGGATCAACCAGTCCAATGTCATGTTGACGGTACCTTCAATCGAGTTTTCCATCGGGACGACACCGTAGTCCACTTGACCACGATTCACTTCGTTTAAAATTTCAATAATATTAGGGTACGGAACAAGCGAAAACGGCTGCTCCCGCGGAAAAGCTCGCGCTGCTTGCTCCGTAAAGGTTCCATGCGGTCCGAGAAAGGCAAGTTTCTTCTCCATGACGTTCTCCTATCCAGTTCGGCTTGAAGCTATCTATCTATTGGACTTCTACCTGTACGCCATGTTCGTCTGGTTGCAACACCATCGTCTGATACGAAATGCCGTGCCCTCTCATCACCTGATCCACAAACGACTTCAAACGTTCACATTCCGAATCTGAAGCTGTCAGGCAAAGAATCGTCGGCCCTGCTCCACTCAGGGCAGCGCCTACTGCGCCGTTATCTGTCGCTGCTTCCAGGATCTCTTCGAGGCCGGGAACAAGCGGCGCACGGTACGGCTGATGCAGCCGATCGCCCATCGCTTGGCCCAACAGGTCCAGCCTGCCTTGTGCCAATGCGGCCACAAGCAAGCTGCTATGACCAACATTATATATGACATCTTGCTTGCTGTACACCTGCGGCAATGCATTGCGCGCCTTTTCGGTAGACAAGGCATAATCCGGAATGACAACCAACGCTCTCATTCCTTCAGGCGGTGCCAGTCGGATGTAGGGAATCGGCTGCCCGTCAACCTCCGGCATCGTAGCGACGATAATCCCGCCAAAGAAGGACGGCCCCACATTGTCGGGGTGCCCTTCCTTTTTTACTGCCATGGCAAAAAGCTGTTCGCGGGTAAAAGGCTCTCCTGCCAGGTGGTTGGCCGCTACCAATGCGCCGACGATCGCAGCTGCGCTGCTGCCCAGACCGCGCGTCAACGGTGCCTCGCTGGACGCGCGGATATGTAATTCAGGTACAGCCAAGCCAGCTTGCTGGAACAGTTCGGCTGCGATTACATAGAGCAGGTTGCTTTTGTCAGTGGGGGTCCCTTGCAGTTCCTTGCCGATGAGCTCAATAGTGGTTTGTTCGCTTACTTGCATCTCGACGACCGAATACAATTGCAAAGCCATTCCGAGCGTGTCAAATCCAGGGCCGAGATTGGCTGTGCTGGACGGAACGGTCACGCGTACACGCTTGCTGCTCATGACGACACTTCTTTCTCTTGCTGACGCACCAGATTCATGACAGCTTCATGGGTTGCCGGTACTGTACGCGGTTCAGCGCCGACCAGCTTCAGGGCGATGTTCGGATCTTTCAAGCCGTTTCCAGTCAGCACGCAAGCGATTTTTGCTCCGGCTGGCAGCTTGCCTGCCTTGTGCAGTTTGATGATCCCAGCCAAAGACGCAGCAGAGGCAGGCTCGCAGAATACCCCTTCGCTTTTTGCCAGCAATTGATAGGCTTCCAAAATTTCCTCGTCAGTTACGCTGTCCACGAGTCCGTTGGATTCGCTGATGGCATTCAGCGCGCCGTCCTTGCTAGCAGGGTTTCCGATGCGGATCGCCGTTGCGATCGTCTCTGGATTCGGCACAGGCTCTCCGTGAACCAGCGGAGCCGCTCCCGCCGCCTGGAAGCCGTACATATGAGGCCGGCTTTTTGCTTTGCCTGCAGCGTGATATTCTTTGAATCCTTTCCAGTAAGCAGTGATGTTACCGGCGTTGCCCACAGGAATCGCCAAGATGTCTGGAGCATCCCCGAGAGCATCTACGATTTCAAAAGCGGCTGTCTTTTGTCCTTCAATGCGGTACGGGTTGACCGAGTTAACCAAGGTAATCGGCTCTTTTGCTGTAATCTCGCGCACGATATTCAGGGCTTCATCAAAATTCCCGTCGATCGCAATGACTTCCGCGCCGTACGCAATCGCCTGCGCCAGCTTGCCCAATGCGATGTTGCCGCTCGGGATCAATACGATACAGCGCAATCCGCAGCGCGCGGCGTAAGCGGCAGCAGCAGCAGAGGTGTTCCCGGTGGACGCGCACATGATTGTCGTACTGCCCTCCTCCACTGCTTTGGCTACTGCCATGACCATGCCGCGGTCTTTAAACGAGCCGGTCGGGTTCAAGCCTTCGTACTTGACGTACAGTTCCACACCCAATTGCTTGGACAGATTGGCTGCGTGAATGAGCGGCGTAGTTCCCTCATGCAAGCTTACTAACGGTGTTTTTTCGGTGACCGGGAGAAATTCCCGGTAGCGGGCGATGATGCCGGATTGACGATCTGTACTCATTGTTGGTCTCCACCTTCCACACGGTAGCAGCTTTTTACTTCCGTAATAATCTCCATTTCCTCCATATCCGCAATGACGCTGTTCATGTCGCTCTTGGAGGACAGATGGGTAATCATGATGATCTCTGCTTGCGAGCCGTTGTTGTACGGCTGTTGGATGACTTGCTCCAGCGAAATGTTTTTGTCCGCCAGCATCTGGGTAATTTTCGCCAGCACGCCGCGCTTGTCAGCAACGACGATCCGCAAGAAGTACTTGGACAGCTTCTGGCTGTCGTCCTTGAGAATTTTCTCCTTGTACGGAGCGACCATGCCGCGGCCGTTGACGCCCATTTTCATGTTTTTCACGACAGTCACCAGATCGGATACGACTGCGGTAGCCGTTGGCATCTCACCTGCGCCTGGACCGTAGAACATGGTCTCTCCGACAGCTTCCCCGTGCACGTAAACGGCATTGAACACTCCATTGACAGAAGCGAGTGGATGAGATTTCGGCACCATGGTCGGCTGCACGCTTACCTCTACCGCTTCGCCGTCGCGGCGGGCCAGTCCCAGAAGCTTCACTTCGTAGCCCAATTGCTTGCCGTAGGCGATATCTTCCCGGCCTACCGCACTAATCCCTTTGACATCGACATCTTCCAGCTTCATCGGTACGCGGAAGCCGAGGGTTGCCAGGATCGCCATTTTGCGTGCAGCATCGAAGCCTTCCACGTCTGAGGTCGGATCTGCCTCCGCATAGCCCAGGGCTTGCGCTTCTTTCAGCACCTCTGCGTAATCCGCGCCCTCCTGGCTCATTTTGGTCAAAATGTAGTTGGTCGTTCCGTTGACAATACCCATCATCTTGGTGATCCGGTCGGATGAGAAGCCCTCGACCAGAGCGCGCAGAATTGGAATGCCGCCAGCCACGCTCGCTTCGTAGAAGACGTCACAGCCTTTTTCCTGCGCCTTGTTCAAAATCTCTGCGCCGTGCAGCGCCATCAGGTCCTTGTTGGCGGTCACGACGTGCTTGCCGCGTTCCAGGGCACCCAAAATGTATTCTTTAGCTGGCGAGATGCCGCCAATCACTTCAACAATCACATCTATTTCTGCATCTTCCAGCAATTCTGCCGGATCGGTTGTCAGCTTGTTTTCCATGGCGCGGATGTTGCGGGCTTTTTCTGCGTCCTGCACCAGCACCTTTTTGATCTCGATGCCAAGCCCTGTCTGTTTTTGCAAATCCTCCTGATGTGCCGAGATGATGCGCACGACACCAGTTCCTACTGTACCGAAGCCCATCAAGCCTACTTTTACTATCTGCTTCTCCATCTCTCTTCCTCCCATCCAATCTACCCTCTGCCGACGATCATCGCTTTGCGCACGCCGGGTATTAATTGCAGACCATCCAAAAATTCTGTACTTGATACACGCAAATGCGCCATATCGACCGACATCGAGACATTGGCAATCCCTTGCAGGGGGATCGTCTGATTGATCGAAAGCACATTCCCGCCCTGATCCGCTACGTACGTGAGAACCCTGGACAAATAGCCCGACAAGTGATCCAGCGAAAAGGTAATGGTCATGATCTTTTCGCTCATCATGGCATTAAAGGGAAAAATGCCGTCCTTGTACTTGTAAAAGGCGCTTCTGCTGAGTCCTACGCGTTCTACCGCATCGTTGACTGTATCCACTTCGCCGGATTCCAGCATTTTTTTCGCTTCAATGGTTTTGGCGATCGACTCCGGCAGAATGTCAGATCGTATCAGATAGAATTTTTCTTCCCGTTTCACTCGATGTGTCCTCCTGAGAAAAACAGTTGTTTCTTCATAGAGGACATTATAACGGATCGTTCTCCGCCTGACAATCCTTGTCGGCGTTTTTTTCATATTTGGGCTATCTTGTTCAGTTCGTATTTACATGAGCGGATGGTTCTTCGTGCAGACTAGAGGCGAGTAATGCGAGGAGGTGATCATGAATGGCTGGAAGAGGAAAGACTGATAAATCGGAGCGCCGCAACAATCATCCCGCTGCCAAGCCGAGTCATCTGGACCAGTTCGGAGATGAAATGAGAGGCAAAAAAATGGCCCAGTCTCCACATGTTGTAGAGGATCCCAGCGGCAACGGGTAAAGCAAATGAAAAAACCCGGGAGCAATTTCCCGGGTTTTGTGTTTCCCAATTAATAAGCGATCGAAAACAGGCCATTGATGTGTGCCAGATAGCGCACGTTGCTTGCTTCTTTCATAAAGGAAGCAGGAGCACCCTTCAGCTTGATTTGGCTCGCGCCGATGGTACCGATCGCATCCTTGCGTCCCAGGCTTCCCAGCGTACCGGAGAAAACAGGTGTGAAGACTTGCATTTTCGATCCTTTGAAGGAAGCGAAAAGGTTGTGTCCGACCACTTCACCCATTTGCCATGCCAATTGTGCAGTCGGAGGATAAGGACGTCCTTCTGGGCCCATAACCACTGCACTGTCCCCTGCAAGGAAAACCTCTGGATGGGATGTGGATTGCAAGAATTCATTTACGGTAGCACGCCCGCGGTTTACTTCCAGACCGCTGTTGGCTACGACGCTGTTTCCTTGAACTCCGCCTGTCCATACCATTGTTTTTGTTTCAATGCTGCTGCCGTCCTTGAGGAAGACAGTTGTTTCCTTCATCTCGGTAACCGCCACACCTGTCAGGAATTGAACGCCGCGTTTTTCTAGACTGGTTTTCGCGCGTTCTACCAGCTCAGGAGCAAATCCGGCGAGAATGGAAGGACCCGCTTCTACGCAGTAGAGGCTGATGTCGCTGAAATCCACGCCGTTTTTCTCACAAAGACCTGGCAGCATGTCCGCAAATTCTCCGACAAGCTCGATCCCAGTAAGACCGCCGCCGCCGACAACAAAGGTCGCGTCTGCTTTGTCCTTGCTTTGGCTGTAGGCTGCAATTCGCTCTTCCACATGTGCGCGCAGCTTGTTGGCTTCATCTACAGATTTGAGTGTGAAGCTGTACTCCTGCAGACCTGGAATGCCAAAAAATGCGGTTTCACTGCCCAAAGCGACGACAAGCGCATCGTATTTCAACGTCTCGCCGCTAGCCAATGTCACGCGTTTGGAATCCAGACCGATGCCCTCTACGCTATCGATGACCAGATTGACATTTTTGCCGCGCAGCAATTTTTCCAACGGCAGCGCGACAGCCTTTTCAGCCAGGTTGCCTGCTGCCAAACGGTGCAATTCCGTAATGATTTGATGGGATGGAAAACGGTTTACTACAGTGATCTCAGCTTCCTCTGCCGTCATATATTTACGGGCAGTCAATGCGCTGAGCAATCCGCCGTAACCGCCGCCTAGAATAACTATTTGCTTCGCCATTGCTCAATCCTCCGTCCGTCTTTCAATCTAGGTAGTGCTACTTCTGTTGTTGCTGGCGTTCCGCCGTTACTTCCAAGAATGCTTGCGCAAAGCGCAATGCCTTCTGCACTTGCGGGTCCTTGAGCATTTTCAGCAGCCCGAACAGCCCGACGGTTGTCGAGGTCTCGGCCTGAGAACGATCACTTGCTTCAATCGCTGCCTGGGCAATCCCTTTCGCCTTGTCTTGAATGGGCTTGACGAATTCTTCCATGCCGCCCTTCAAGTCGTTGATCAGAACGTGGTCATTTGCAACCGTTTGCACCAGATCATAGGTTTTCGTCAGAACCGTCGTCATCTCAGCCAATTTCGGCAGGTTTTCTACCAAAACGTTCAAGGACTGTTGAATTTCCGGCTTCATCAGCTGGTCCAGCACATCTGGTTGTTGGGAAGCTACTGCAGCAGTGCTCGCCACCTCTTCAGCGGCTTGTTGAGTAGTTTGTGACATAGGAAAACGTCCTCCTTTGCATTGGAATAGAGGCCTTAGCGCCTTGATTTTGTAATTTTTTTCACAAAGTACCGGAAAAAAAACGAGCAGGCACGATTCAGTACTCTCTACACCTATACTATATACCTTATTCACTATAACTTCAAAGGGAAAAACCGCTCCGTCAAGAAGAAGCGGTTTCTTGCAGCATTTTATAGTATTTCTTGATCCATTCATGATTTTGCTTGCTAATATCTGTAAATATCAGCTCAATCAGGGCTTTTGAGTCCTCAAAGTTTTTTTCCACCACTTTTGCCATTCCTACAATTTCCTGCTTGAAATGGGGGATTGAAAAAGACAAATTGACGAAATCACCCTTGGCTACATAGCCATCCGTCCCGATTACCAGGTGGGTCGGAGAGAATTTCAGCAGGACGCCTTCCCCTTTTTCCTCACTCGGTCTTGCCCCCATTACCTTGTAAGGGACCTGAATGATAAAATCGGGCGTAATCGGTTCCTGTCGTCCTCGGAGCGCAATATCAATACGGACACTCAGAGGGATCAGTCCGAGTATCTTGATCGGCCATACGGACTGTTCCTGCACAACCTCCATGTCGACTGTGTGCACGCTCGAATCGGTCTCCCAGGTTACACGAACTTGAGAGCCCAGCAGTTGAAGGTTTGCCGTGTCTTTCATTTCGTAACTGACGACAAGATAGCCAGCCTTGGCATGTTCGACGATAATCGGAATCGGTGCTTGACCTTGTTTGGATAGCTCCAGTTGCAAAATACCGCCGCGTTGAAGCCTGCTATCTTTCAGAAAAGGTTGGAGGGTAGGAATATCTGCCATGGTCTAGGTCACTCCACAAAATCAAACTCTAGTTTCCCGATGCGAACCGTATCCCCATCTTTCGCTCCGTGCTTGCGCAATGCATCATCCACACCCATGCTGCGCATGATCTTGGCGAAGCGCTGAGCTGCGTCGTAGCTGTTCAGGTTGGTCATACGCACAAGCTTTTCAATTTTGTCGCCGCTGACAACAAAAATTTCATTTTCACGATGAATCTCAAATGCGTCCGGCTCTTTTTCAGCCCGGAACACCACGCGCTCTTCGACCTCCGCGACTTCTTCCACGGCCAATTTTTCCGGCAGTGATGCCAGCGTCTCGCCGATCGCATACATCAACTCCTGCAAACCTTGTCTCGTGGCAGCAGAAATCTCGTACACCTGGATATCAGGAAGCTTTTCCTTGAAGCGCTGCAGATTTTCCTGCGCTTCCGGGACGTCCATTTTGTTGGCGACGACGATCTGCGGGCGGTCTTCCAGCTTGAGGTTGTACAGCTTCAGTTCACGGTTGATCTGCAGATAATCTTCGTACGGATCGCGTCCATCGACTCCTGCCATATCGATCACATGAACAATCAGCCTGGTCCGCTCTACATGGCGCAAAAATTGATGTCCGAGCCCCACTCCTTCGTGAGCTCCTTCGATCAAGCCCGGAAGATCTGCCATGACAAAGCTTTGCTCGCCCAGTTCCACGACGCCCAGGTTCGGGGACAAGGTCGTAAAATGATAAGCTGCGATCTTCGGTCTCGCCCCTGTGACGCTGGAGAGCAAGGTCGATTTCCCGACACTCGGATAGCCGACCAGACCGACATCCGCGATCAGCTTCAGCTCCATCGTGATATACCGTTCCTGGCCGGGTTCGCCGTTCTCCGAGATGTGCGGCGCCGGATTGGACGGATTGGCAAAGCGCATATTCCCGCGTCCTCCGCGCCCGCCTTTGGCGATGACGGCACGCTGTCCGTGCTCGATCAGATCCGCTATGACTTCTTTCGTATCATCGTCAATCACCGTTGTGCCTGGAGGGACGCGCACCAGCATGTCCTCAGCACCAGCCCCGTGCTGCCCCTTGTTGCGGCCGTGTTCGCCGCGCTGAGCCTTGAAATGCCTTTGATAGCGAAAATCGACCAGCGTACGCAGGCCCTCGTCTACGACAAACACGACATCTCCGCCACGTCCGCCATCTCCACCCGCTGGACCGCCAAGCGGGACGTATTTTTCGCGTCGGAAGGAAACAGCTCCGTTGCCGCCGTCTCCCCCTTTTACATAAATCTTGACTTGATCGACAAACATGGTGTCACCTCTTTCATTTCGAGAATGGAACGATCAATTCCAAGACCCACTCTTCCTTCGTATGTATCCATTCGGTGACTTCCACCGTACGTTGCTTGCTATTATGTACCCGTTTTTCCAGTTCGTCCAAACCTTCTGCAGTCAATTCTCCGGCCAAGTCAAAGCGAAAATGGACGCCGCGCTCACCCGAAAACAAGGTGACCTGCATGCTTGCCGGCTCATAGCCATCCTGGCTGACATGATCGTTCGCTGTGCATAGGATGTCCGACACCAGGGAAAACAAGTCCTGCTCGTCCAAGACAAGGCACGAAAGGTCGACCTGTTCGCATACGTCAACCTCTAACAGCATTTCCTTGTTCAACGCGTTGAATGTCAAGAAAAAAACGGACAAAAGAGAGTTGTTGAGCCGAGCGATCAAGCTTTCCTGCATCGCGATTTCCGCGATTCGCTTCAGATGCGCTTCTCCCTGGTCAGTACGGTTCAAATGCAAATAGCCGAGCAGAACCTGTACATGGTTCAACCAGTCGTGTCGCTGCCTATTTAATATTGTCAGCAGTTCGTCTGTCTGATGCGTGATCAATCGCCGCTCGTGACTCATTCCCATTCACCCAAGTCAATATTGTATTTGTTTTGTACACCTTATTGTACCACAAAGTGGCTTGAGGCAAAAAGAAAACCCAGCAGCGAGGCTGGGTTTTTCTTCGTATCCAATTACGCTTGGGATGCTACTGGTTCGATCACAACTTGCTTGCGATCGCGGCCCAGACGTTTGAAGCGAACAACACCGTCTGCTACTGCAAACAGAGTGTCGTCTCCACCCTTCATCACGTTTTCACCTGGGTAGATTTTCGTACCGCGTTGACGAACGAGGATGTTACCCGCTTTCACGAATTGTCCATCGCCACGTTTTACGCCGAGACGCTTGGAGATGGAATCGCGACCGTTCTTGGTGGAACCTACCCCTTTTTTCGATGCGAAAAACTGCAGGTCTACAGGAAAACGAAAGTTCATGTCAGACACCTCCTTGCCATTTTGGATCTTGAATCGAGACATATTTTCCGTTTGTTTCAGCGATCATGAACAAAGAGATGACCAGGCTCTCAGCCAAAAGCTGCTGCTTCTCGCTGATGAGCGGATCAGGGCAATCTCCCACCTTCCAGTGGATGTACCCGCCCTCCCGTTCTGCAAACTGAACATTCGGATTTGAGCCGAGCAACAGATCTGCGGAATTAATCGTTCCCAGACTGACTGCGGATACAGCCGCACAGACAACGTCCGAGCCGTGCTTTCCCGCATGGGCATGTCCGGAAATGGTAATTTCCTCGATCCCGTTACGCTCGTTTCGCTTTACAGTTACGGTAACCATCTAGCCTACCAATTAAGCGTTGATCTTTTCGATCACAACTTTGGTGAACGGTTGACGATGACCTTGCTTGCGACGGTAGTTCTTTTTGGCTTTGTATTTGTACACGATAATTTTGCGCTCTTTGCCGTGCTTTTCTACTTTGCCTGTAACAGTTGCTCCTGCTACTGTAGGAGTACCTGCTGTTACTTTACCGTCTTTGCTTACGAAGAGAACTTTGTCAAAAGTAACAGCTTCACCTTCGTTGCCAGCCAGTTTCTCGACGAAGAGAACGGAGCCCTCTTCTACTTTGTATTGCTTTCCACCGGTTTCGATAATTGCGTACACTGTGTGCACCTCCTATACTCAGACTCGCCTGTACAGGTGCGCCGCGAACGGCGTCTTGTCTACCTGCTTCGAGCGGTTACAGTATGCACGAAGACATATCTGTATGACAACCAATAGATTACCACATCAGCGTTCACCCAGTCAAGTCAATTGTGTCTGCCGAGCGTAGAGACGCTTCGCTTCCTGCTCGCTGCCCAGGTACAAAATGCGGTACTCATCCGCAAGCAGGGCAGGCCGATGCAGCTTGTACACCCGAGCTGGCCATGTCGGCTCCGCCTCATCGATGTGATGAAAAAGACGGGTAGGCAGCTCGACCAGCACCGCCTCTGCTTCCTGCACCTTCGCGAGCGATGTCACCTCGCTGTACAGACGGGCAGCCACCTCCTGCGGCGAGAGCAAAAGCCCCTGCCCACGGCAAGCATCGCAGGGAATGAAGAGCCGTTCAGCCAGACTGGGGCGAACGCGCTTGCGAGTCATCTCGACCAGTCCCAAGGCTGTCATGCCCAGAACCGTGGCAGGGACCGGGTCTTTCGCAAGCTCGCGCTTTAGAGCGGTCAGCACCCGCTCTTTGTTGGCCTGTTCCTTCATATCGATGAAATCAATGACGATGATGCCGCCGATCTCCCGCAGCCGTAGCTGGACCGCGATTTGTGCCGCCGCCTCCAGATTGGTCTGGGTAACAGCCTGTTCGCGCTGCTGCCCTCCCTTGCCCGTAAAAGCGCCTGTATTCACGTCAATGACTGTCATCGCTTCTGTTTTGTCAAAAATCAAAAAGCCGCCGCTGGGAAGCTTGACTTGGCGCTGCACGGCCTGCTGCAACTGCGCTTCGATCCCCAGGCGGGCAAACAAAGGCTCTTTTTCCCGATACCAGGACAGTCCGGCCACCCCTTCCGGCGCAACAATCGCAAGGGCTTCCTTGACCTTCTGATAGACAGCTCCGTCCTCCACCCAGATCTTCGCGACATCTGCCGTAACCAGCTCTCGCACCGTCGTCTCCAGCCACTCTGTCGCAAGGCTGACACGCCCGACCCCAGTCTTTTGCGCAGCCAGCTCACGAATCTCCTGCCAGCGCCGGCGTAAAAAACCGAGTTCCGCAAGCAGTCTTTGTTCATCCGCTTCAAAGGCTTCCGTCCGCACAATAACGCCTTCATCGGCTGCCAGCAAAGGGGCAAGCAGTTCCAGCAAACGCTCGCGCTTATGGGGGTCAGCCATTTTCCGGGACATGGAAATGCCCCTCTCATAGGGCAGCAGGACGAGGTACCTTCCTTGCAGGCTGATCTTTGTCGTCACTTTGGGAGCTTTGAGCTCACTGCCCTCCTTGATCACCTGCACGAGCAGCTTCTCTCCTTCGCGCACCCGTTCGCTGATCGTTGTTGTTTTGCGAGCCGGATGCTGGGTGGGCTCTCCAACGTCGTCCACATACAAATACGCGTTTCGCTCCAACCCGATCTGGACGAACGCGGACTGAATCGCAGGCAGGACATCCGCGACCTGTCCGATGAAGATTTCACCCACTGCCACGTCTGCCTGCCCGCCTTCGCAGCGCCATTCCACCAGACGCTCATTCTCCAGCAATGCCACGCTCACACGTCCGCCGCTCCCGCTTATCGCTACTTGCCGCATAGCCGTCACTCCCGCTTTCATCCCGTACTTCATGCGTCCAGACAGGAAATCCGGACTTATAGGAAGTAATCCTATCATAGGCATGGTGAAAAGAAAAGAAGACTGAATGGACTATCGGCAGCTAGACGACGAGTTCACTTACGGCGGCATCATGCTTTTGCTCAAATAATAAAGCCCGCAGAAGCTGATCCTCTGCCAGCAATCCGGTTCCCTGCACGTAGATCAAGTGGGAGGCTCCTCTGCGCAGCTTCTGCGTGGCCTGCAATACCGTCTCGTCGGGCCCAATCTGAATCGCCTGGACGTTGTATTCTACAGGCTGTCGCACGTATTTTTCCATGAGGAAGCGGAAGAACTGGTAGGGAAAGCGCAAGAAGGCCTGGATATTGATGGCAAGCAAATAGCTGCCGATCACCAGCAGGTTGATTTTCCATTCAAAAAGCGACAAGCCGATCATCGTTCCCGCAAACAAGGTGCTTCCCAGCAAGGATAGCAAGGCAGCCTTGCGATACGGAAACAGCCAGCAGAGCAGTCCCAGAATAATACGCCCGCCGTCGAGGGGCCAGATCGGGAGAAGATTGAATGCCGCAATGGTGGCGTTGCTCACGAGAAAAAATCTCGCCCATTCCTCTGTCCAGATTCCTCCGAGCCATAATACATAGGAGAGTCCCATCATGACGACATTCATAAACGGTCCCGCCAGTGCGATGACGATCTCGTCCATTGGATCTGTCGCGTAGGAATCCTCCATCGTGGCTACGCCGCCAAAGGGAAGCAGCTGCACCTCTGTTACCTTCCAGCCCAACTCCTTCGCCATGGCGACATGTCCGAATTCATGGATCAAGACGATGACGAACAGGGTGCAAATCTCCAAAAAACGTCCGGCCGCCACCGAGAGGCCGATTACCACCCAAAACAAGAGGTGTATCCGAAAGCGAAACCCGAACCAGCCCCCTTTATTCAAAGGGGATCACATCCAGTGGATTGACGAATTCATCGTTGACGGACATTCCCAGATACAGATGGCGTGAGGTTTGATTGACTGCCCTGGCCGTCCCGACCACCTGTCCGGGCAGCAAGACCTCGTCCTTGCTTACCATGACGCCATCCAGATTCCCGAACCAAACCTCTCGCCCCTGCGTCAAGCGAACGACCACGGTAGTGCCGTACCCTGGCTTTTCTCCGATAAACGTCACCCAGCCCGTCTCTCCAATCTTGACTTGATCCGAAAATCCGGTCGACAGAACCACTTTTGCACTCTCGGGATTATACGATTTGGCGACCTTCCAATGAGAGGGCAGTTTCCAAACCTGTGTTTTTCCTTCTGTGCTGGCCGGAACAACCTGTGGTGCCGAGAGGGGAGGCAACAGCGTAGGGATCGTGCCGATATTGGCTTCATACCAGTCTGACACTCCCGCAAAATTAAAATCGCGCGTCATCACTTCACGCGCAGAATCCTTCCACGAAGCCGGAATGAGGGAGGTTTGAAACACCAGGTAGGCCATTCCCACCAGCAAGAGGGAGGCAAAGATTTGAATCCCCCACTTTTCATTGACTGTTTTTGGCTCGTAGCCGCGCTCATCCCGCGATGAAAACGAGAACAACTCTTCATGGGGATCGATGGGATCCTTCCAATCATCCACAAAAGGTGTATAACTGTCCCGGGACTGCTGCAGTCGAATACGCTCTACCCGCTCCCGTCGCCGCTCTTTTATGCGTTCACTGTCAAACACATCTATCCCCTCCGTAGACCAGCCATTTCTACCATCCTATGACTTGTCTACCCGCTTTATACGTGGCTTCCCTCCTTGCACCCAGGGAATCGAACTATAGGGGCGGGACAAAAAACAAGGAGCGCCTGCCGGTACATGACAAGCCACTCCTTGTTGAAATTTTGCATTAGAACCTGAACTTCTGCGTGAGCTTCTGCATTTCATCCGACATGCTTGCCAAATGAGCAGACAATCCGCTTACCTCCTCCATCGAAGCAAGCTGTTCTTCAGCCGCTGATGCGATGCTTTGCGAATGCATGGAGGACTGTCTCGAAATGGCCGATACATTTTCTACGCTTGCAGTGACCTCCTGCATGCTCGCCGAGATCTGTTGAGACACGCTTGCCAGCTCTTCAATTTGTTGCGTGATTTGAGTGGTCAGCGAAAGAATGCCGTCAAATCTTTTCTCGGTTTCGTTTGCCACTTCAATGCCAGAGCCAACTTCTTCTTTCACCTTGCTCATGGTAATGATGGTCTGATCCATATCCTTCTGAATTTCCTCAATCAACAAGGCAATCTGACTCGTTGACTGGCTTGATTGATCAGCCAGTTTCCTGACCTCTTCAGCAACTACTGAAAAACCTCGCCCATGTTCTCCGGCCCTTGCCGCTTCGATCGCAGCGTTCAAAGCCAACAGGTTGGTTTGAGCCGAAATGTCTGAGATGGCATGCAGCATCTCTTCGATTTGCTGCGTGCGTTTGTTCAAAAGCTTGATCACAGCGTCTGATTGATGGACGGAGTCCCGAATGGAATTCATCTGCTCAACCGTTTTTTGCACGGCTTGTCCGCCCAAATTGGCCGTTTCCATGGTTTCCTCGGAGGAATGGGCGATCGTAGAGGAGGTTTCCGCGATCCGCTGCATTCCGATGGAGATCTCCCCGAGAGAAACAGACGCTTTTTGTAGGGCAGCTTGCTGCTCTTCTGCACCATTGGCTGATTCTTGAATATCGCTGGCAATTTGTTCAGAAGCCTTGCTTGTCTGTTCGGAGCTGGCTGTCAATTCATTGGAAGAAACCGCAACCTTGTCTGCGGACGCATGCATTTCTTTTATCAAATGCCGCATGTTTTGGATCATGTGGTTGAAATCTTTGGCCAATTTTCCAACCTCGTCTTTTGATCGGATAGAAACCTCGTCTATCGTAAGGTCACCCTCTGCCACCGCATTCAGCTTTTGGGCAATGAGGATGATCGGCCCTGTAAAGCGCTTGGAAAAGAGGGCTGCGATCGCGGAACCGACGATGATCGCAATCAACGCGATGACAATGACAATGTTCAAAATTTCTTTGGCCCCGCTGTTAAATTCAGAAAGATACGCTCCTGCACCAATCGTCCATCCCCAATGGGGTGCCTTCTCTACGTAATTTACTTTCATCTCCAAGGAATCGGATTTGGCAGCTTTCCACATATAAGCCAAATATCCACCGCCGTTTGCCCCGATCGTTACGATCTCATGTCCGATCATGACCCCGTCTTCTGTTTTGACTTCTGTCAGATCAGTACCTTCGTTGGCAGGGTTCATGACAGAGATTTGATCCTGATTGACAGCCCAGAGGTAGCCTGTTTCACCAACTGTATAATCCTCATTGATCGGACGTTTATTGTCGGCTCCCTTCACTCCCAACAATTCTACCCGAACCCGCTCCTGCGCCTCTTCCAGTGTCATGTTCCCGGCCTCTACCTGTTCATTCATAACATTGATCAAGGCGATGGCCATCTTGACACTATGCTTCAATTGCTCTTTCCCTGCTTGATCCAGTTTGCTGGTAGATACCTCATACGTCGTTATTCCGATGAAAATGGTTGGAATAAGAAGAATGAGAAGACATAAGATGATCAACTTTGTTCTCATTGATCGCAGATGAAATTTCATTGTTGTGTTCACCCTTTGTATATATTTATTTAATTGTTATGTACCCATTTAGTTTTTATTGAAAACATTTTGATGCACTTTCACATCTATAAAATTTCCTGAAACAACAAAAAAGACAGTCTCCCTATAGAGAGACTGTCTGTTGGATTTGCCGAAGTTTTTTACAGTTTGATTACGTTAGCAGCTTGTGGTCCACGGCTTCCTTGAACGATTTCGAACTCAACCTTTTGGCCTTCGTCCAGCGATTTGAAACCTTCTGTTTGGATCGCGCTGTAGTGTACGAATACGTCATCTCCGCCATCAACTTGGATGAAACCGTATCCTTTTTCTGCGTTAAACCATTTCACGATACCTTGTTGCATGAAACAAAACCTCCCTAAACATTGCGCCCCACGAGGCGAAGAAGTGTAGCGTTAACCCGTTTTTACTCCTGAAGCCTATTGCGGTAAGGAAAAAAGCCGTGCAAAGTTGAGATTTGACATGGTGACGTCTCTCAACAAGGCACGACTCCATAACCAAGCCATCAAATCACTGCAACTTGTAAAAATGGTTAACTTAGGTTGAGTTTATCACAACGTTTTCGGTTTGTCACGCATTTAGTCGAAGCGCAACTTGTCCTTGCGCATGCCGATATTCAGCACAACTCCAATGATTAAAAAGTTGGTGACAAGCGAACTTCCCCCATAGCTGATAAAGGGCAGCGGAATCCCGGTGATCGGCATTAATTGGATATTCATACCGATATTTTCAAAGACCTGGAAGGTAAGCATCCCTACCACCCCGGCAACCACGTAAGAACCAAACGGGTCTTTTGCCTCCATCGCGATGCGAACCATCCGATAAATCAGGAAGAAGAACAAAATCATCAACAAGCCAGCTCCGACAAAGCCCAGTTTTTCCGCAATGACGGTAAAGATGAAGTCGCTTTCCCCGACAGGAACCCAGCCAAAGCTTGCTTGGGTAGGCGTATCGATCCCTTTTCCGAACAGCTGGCCGGAGCCGATCGCGATCAGCGACTGCTTCAATTGAAAACCGCGGCCCATCGGCTCCAGATCGGGATTCAGCCAGAAAACGACGCGGTCCCACTGGTACGGTTTGATGATTTTAAAGAACAGATCCCGCTTGTACTCATACAACAAGGTCATTCCCGCAAACAGGCTTCCGACCATCCCCCCTACATACAGTACGTGGAGCAGGCGAATCCCTCCGACGATCAGCATCGTCGCAAGCATCCCGGTATACACCAGCGCCGTTCCGAGGTCAGGCTGAATGAGAATCAGGAGCAACGGCACAGCTACCAGCAAGCCGATTGGAATCAGCCTGTAAAAATAACGGTACCGATGGGGGTCTTCCGCCCGCTTCGCCATATACCTGGCGACTACCAGGATTGTAAAGAGCTTCATCGGCTCAGAGGGTTGAAACAATACAGGCCCCAAGTTGTACCAGCTGTGTGTGTTGTTGATCGCTGGCGCCTTCAAAACCCCGAGCAACAAGATGATTCCAAGCCCGTACAGAACATAGGAGAGATTGGAGTAGATCCGGTAGTCAAAAAGAAGGCTTCCACCCAAGACAATAAATCCGATCACATACCACAAAACCTGCTGGTTCGCCTTTTCAACCCCGGCAGCAGAACCGGCGATTCCCACATAGCTAAAAGCGCCAAGAGCGACCATTATGATCAATATCGACCAGTCGATGTTTTTTAGATGTCGTCTTTCCAGGTCCATTTCTTTCCTCCTAGACCAAATGGCTTTACCCGTCCAATGAAAAAAATCCTTCTCAAAGCAGAACGGCGCCCACTATTTCGGCAGGAAAGAAATAGGAAAGAACAGGAGTGCTCCTGTTCCGTTCTACCCTATTTCAGTCCAAAGAATTTGCGCATTTTTTGAAGCACGCCCTTTTTTTCTTCCAAAGGCATCAGAGGGACCGCTTCCCCCAATAATCTGCGGGCGATATTGCGGTACGCGATCGACGCCCGCGATTCGTGGTTCATTACGGCAGGCTCGCCTTGATTCGCCGATCTAATGACATGATCATCATCGGGCACAACGCCTACCAAGTCAATGGCTAACAAATCCAGAATATCTTCTACGTCCAGCATTTCGCCATTTTTAACCATATGGGAGCGAACCCGGTTGATAACCAGTTTTGGCATGCCGACCTTTTCTCTCTCCAGCAGGCCAATAATCCGATCTGCATCGCGGACAGCAGCTTTTTCCGGTGTTGTGACCACGATAGCCTGGTCTGCTCCCGCTACCGCATTGCGGAAGCCTTGCTCAATTCCTGCAGGGCAATCGATAACAACGTAGTCAAACTCGCGCTTTAGCTGCGTAATGATCTCTTCCATTTGTTCCGGTGTTATCGCATTTTTGTCTTTGGTCTGCGCTGCAGGCAAAAGGCTCAGGTTTTCAAAACGCTTATCTTTGATCAAAGCCTGTTGCAAGCGGCAGGCGCCTTCAGCGACATCCACCAGGTCGTAGATAATCCGGTTTTCCAACCCCATTACCACATCCAGGTTGCGAAGCCCGATATCTGTATCTACCATGCATACTTTTTGTCCCATCAAGGCAAGCGCTGTGCCCAAATTGGCGGAAGTGGTTGTCTTTCCCACGCCGCCTTTCCCTGAAGTTATGACAATTCCGATCCCCACATCCGTTCCCCCTATTCCCTCAACCCTCATGCTTTTGTCTCTCCCAGCTCAGGGCGAATCCGCGACAGATAATTCATCTTGGCGACGAGCATCGTCTCATTTTCCAGATAGGCAAATTCGGTCCCTCCGGAATTCTGGGTCCATTCCTCTCCCGGTTTGCTTACCACCTCAGCGATCCGCAATTGGGTAGGATTCATCACGGCAGCCGCAATGATGGCTTCGGTATCTCCCGAAATACCAGCGTGGGCATAACCGCGCAGATGTCCCAAGACGTATATGTTCCCGGTACTGCGAATGGTACCTCCCGGATTTACATCTCCCAGAAGAAGAATGTCTCCGTCCGATTCGAGCACCTGTCCCGAACGAACCGTATGCACCTGCACATGAAACTGAGATTTCAGGCGCTCAGCGAAAGCCTCTTCCTTGGTAATCACATCGGCTTCGACCAGGTGAATCACCAGATTCCCCTTTTGCCGGATTATCTTTGTCAATTCCTCTTGCTGCTCCGGTGTGCAGTATCTCTTGCCTAGCTTGATCGATACACGTATCAATGGACCAGATAAAATTTGTTGGTGGCTATGCTCTATTTTTTCACGCAAATCGGCCAACAGTTCATCGAAGGAACAGGTATCGTCCATAAAGAAGACAAGACCTTCCTTTGTTCCTTTGATAGTGACCTTGCTCTTCACAGTCGTCACCGGTTTCACCTCGACCGATACCATTCGCCATCCGGCAATCACTTTCCTGCTCTGATGAAAAATTTGCCGAAACCGCTCGATTCGCGTCTACTTGGCTGACTGAGCAGGAGTCTGTACAGGGGGAGCAGTCAGAACTCCTGGGTTCAACTCGTTATACGCTTCAAGCAGGCGGCGGGATACAGGCCCGGTAGCTGCAGAGCTGGATGTACCGTCGCGCAAGCTGTTGGGCGCGACGACTACGAACACAATCTGCGGATTTTCATAAGGGGCAAAGCCGACGAGCAACGCATTCTCTGCCTTTCGCCCTGTCTGGGCCGTACCTGATTTGGCAGCCACATTGAAAGGCAAACCGACGAAATCTCTGGAAGCGGTACCGCCCGGCTGTGTCACCATCCGCATTCCTTCTTTTACGACCTGGAGGTGCTTCGGATCGATCGTGACGCGATTCAAAACCTCTGGTTCGATTACACTCAGCGTTTGCCCAGGCTCTTTCGGGTCGGTCGTTCCGCGGCGGATTTCCTTGACCAGATGCGGACGAATTCGATAGCCGCCATTGGCAATTGTGGAAACGTACTGTCCGATTTGCATCGGTGTGAACAGATCGTATTGACCAATAAACGCATCCGCCAAGTTCCCGTAGTTCAGGTAAGGATTCTCCCAGCCTTTGCTTTCGCCCGGAAGATCTACGCCAGTTTTTACGCCGAGGCCAAACTGGGCATTGTAAAAGTCCAGAATGCGGAACTGGTTCTGCCATGGACTCGATTTTTTCAGCAGACGATCAGCCATGATGTACATGTAGGTATTGTTGGATACCTGCAACGCGCGACGGGCATTTACCTTACCATGTCCGCCTGCCCTCCAGTTGCGCTTGTAGGCCGTACCTACATAATAGCCACCCGAATCATAGATTGTCTCTGATGGATTTGTCAGGCCTTCCTGCAACGAAATCATGACCGAAAGCGGTTTGTACGTGGATGCAGGTGGATATGGCGTATAAATGAAATCATTCAACTCATTGGGCAAAATCAAGGAACTGTAATTCTCATTGAACTTTTTACGATCATAATAGAGATTGAGATCGTAATCCGGGTAGCTGGCCATCGCCAGGATCTCACCCGTGTTCGGATTCATCACCAACACATGCGTTTTGTTGTATTCCTTTGGTGTTGAAGGGAGCTTTTTATACTTCTCGACCTCTTCTTTCAAGATCGCCTCTACCTTGCTTTGGAAACGCCAATCCAGCGCAAGGACGAGATCATTCCCGGGCTGCGCGGGTTGTCGCAGCGTTTTTTCTACCGACTCGGAATTCTTGTTGACGTGCACATCCATGATTCCGTCCTTGCCTCGGAGATAGCGCTCGTAATAGGCTTCCAGCCCCGTGATGCCGACGCGGTCAATGGCATTGTACCCTTGCGCCATGTACTCTTTCAGGCTTTGCGGCGGGATGGCATTGATGTAGCCGAGAATATGCGTGGCGAATCCCGTGCCGTCCGGATCCGGCATAATCTGCCGAACCGCCTCCAGCTCTACGCTGATCCCCGGCAGCTCGGTACGCCGTTCCTCGATTTGGAACATTTCCTCCTGGGTGATGTTCACCTTGACCCGTCTAGGAATATAGCTTGCCAATTGCGGAGAACGCATTTCCTGCAGCAAGGACAGCTTATGCCATTGGTGGAGACGCTGCTCATCGCTCAACGGAAGGGTAATGTCCAGATCAAAAAGAGAGGCCAGGCGCAGCAGGTCCATATCCGATTTCGTGGACAGCTGCTCAGGTGTTGGAAGCTGCCGGAGCTGAGCCTGCACTTCCTTGACCAAATCTTCCCGATCCTCTTTATCAAGAGTCAATTTCATCGGCAGATTCGCTTTAAAGGCTTGCTTGAAAATTTCCCAGTCATTCACATCATCATAGGTAATGTCGCTGCCATTGGCTTCGGAATAAGCATTGAGCTTTTTCACCACATCAGAACGCTCTTTTTCCGTGAAAGGAGAACGAACGCGCAACCCGGCATACATCGCCGTCTTGACCAAATCAAAATCCTTCATGCCCGCCACCTGGTTTACGTCGGGAAGACGCGTCAGCATGGGGATAATCTTCTCCTTCAACGCATTGGTCTCTTCCCGCTTAAAGCCGACGGGCAGCGTCGAACGCAATTCAATCGTCTTCTTCAAAAGTTCCTTGTCCGTTCCGATCTTGCTGTCGTCGGGCACCAAAATCTGCGCCAGACGATCTGCCACCTTCTCCTCGTCGATATCCTGTCCCTGCTCCTCAACGTACTGTACTGTGTAGACAGGCTTGTTCGAGACGAGCACAACCCCGTTCTTGTCGAGAATTCTCCCGCGCGGGGCCGGTATCGGCAGTTCGCGAATACTGAACTTCTCCAATTCATGGCGATACTGTTCACCTTCTACCAGCTGAACATAGGCGAGTCGCAGAATGATCGTGGCAAAAAACAAGAAGACGATGACGAACAAGATATTGAGTCGGATGGGAATCGTCGGTTTCTGTTTTTTCTCCTCTTCCATCCATCTTGCCCCCCTCTTGGTTTCCTTTTCATACCAGACTATTCATTCGCAGACAAGTCCTTCTTCGACTCTATCGATTTGCATAAACGCCTGATCGGCATATAGATGACCAGGGTAAACAAGCCGTTCAAGATTACCGTCGGCAGGATCTGGCGATTCAAAATCCACTGGACGTCATGCGGGGCCAGGGAAAACAGCCGATACATGCTGTACAGTAGCCATTCATGGCCGAAAATCACCAGAAGGCTGGTGATGATGATCATGCCAAATCCCCGCTGAAACAACAGCACGATCATGCCGGAGAAGTAGCTTGCCAGCATCATGGAGACAGAGTAGATCCCGATAACCTGTCCATACAGGACATCTTGCAAAAAACCAAAAGCCAACCCGTAGTACAAGCCTTCACGCCTGCCTAAAAACATGGAGATCAAAATGGTGCATACAAGCGCAAAGCGGGGTACTGTCATCCAAGACAGACCCCCTGTTGAAGGCGAAATCACTTGCACGACCGTCCCCTCCAGCACAAAAAGCAGCAACACCATAGCAGTCAACAGCAGGCGAGCCATTTATTGCCCACCCCCGTTGGCAGGTGTTCCTTGATTGGCGGTGTTGGAGGAATTTGTCGTTCCCGCAGCCGCATTCGTGTTCGGCTGGCCTTCGGGATTCGTCGGAATGACTTCCCCGTTCGGCGAGATGGAGAAATTGCGTTCAACCACCATCACTTCGTTTAATTGCGTGAAGTCGGCGCTAGGCTGTACATACGCAGTCTGCGTCAAGCCGTAATCATCCGGCTCTACCCGCACGACATATCCAATCGGCAGATTTCGCGGAATGACCCCTCCGAGACCGGATGTGACCACCTGTTGCTTTGCTTCAATTTTCTGTCCCCAAGGAATTTTCCGCATGATGAGAAGACGCTCCTGCGGGTCGTATTCCTCGACGACTCCACTTACGTTTTGAAAGGTTGCTACCCCGTTGACAACCTGTTGGGTCTGGATGTCGGCGGAAATATGATTTCTGCGTTCATAGCTGGTCAATAATTCGACCGTCGATGAAAAGTTGGCTACGCTTTGCACGCGACCAATCATGCCTTTTGCCGTGATCACAGCCATGTCCTTCTTGATGCCATGCTTGAGACCTCTGTCAATCGTGATCACATTGTTCCAGGTGTCCGGGTTGCGGGCCACCACCTCGGCAAAACGCAATTGGTAGAGCTTCAAGCTTTCTTTCGCATTCAGTTGCTCCCGCAATCGATCGTTTTCCGCTTTGAGATCATGCAGCTCGGCTGTCAGGCGGGCATATTGGTCCAGACTCGCCTTCAATGCCTTGTTTTCCTCATAGACGCTGTAGGCGTCATCTACTTCCTTGAAAAAGCCGGAAACAGCCTGGGCAGGACGATAAAACACGCCCTGCACCCAACTGAATGTATCTTTGAAAAACATTTCAGGCCAGGTCAGGCTCTCTCGTTCTCGAGAAGTGAAGCCCACGACCGAGATGAGCAGGACCAAGCCTACGAGTACAATAATAAGCCGCTTGTTCCCGAAAAACGACATGCCCAGACCTCCGTTTATTTACCCCGTTTTTGTCGGGAAGAGGTGATACCGGTCTTGGACGTGAACAGGTGCATATTCTCCAGTGCGCGTCCTGTCCCAATCGCCACGCAATCCAGGGCGTTTTCCGCGATATGGACGGGCATCCCCGTCTCTGTGCTTAACAAACGGTCCATGTTTCGCAGCAAGGCTCCTCCACCAGTCAGTACAATCCCCCGATCCATAATATCTGCAGCCAGCTCAGGCGGGCTTTTTTCCAGTGTAACTTTGACTGCTTCCACAATGGCAGCCACAGTCTCAGCCAATGCTTCGGCAATTTCATTGCTGCTGACAGTCAGTGTCTTGGGCAGTCCTGTCACCAGGTCTCGCCCGCGAATTTCTACCGTCTCCACTTCCTCCGGTGCGATCGCAGAACCAATCTCCTGTTTGAGCGTCTCGGCCGTACGTTCTCCAATCATCAGATTATAGCGGCGTTTGATATACTGGATGATCGCCTCATCCATCTCATCCCCAGCGACGCGAATCGAACGGGAGGTGACAATTCCCCCCAAGGAGATAATCGCCACTTCGGTGGTCCCTCCGCCGATGTCTACGACCATGCTGCCTGTCGGCTCCCAGACTGGAAGATCTGCGCCAATCGCGGCTGCGAACGGCTCCTCGATCGTATAGGCCTCTTTCGCCCCAGCCTGTTTTGTCGCGTCCTCGACCGCACGCTTCTCTACGGCAGTGATGCCCGATGGCACACATACCATGACATTGGGACGGCGGTTGAACATGCCCTGGTTCTTTTGCGCCTGATTAATAAAGTAGCGCATCATCGTAGCCGTCGTGTCGAAGTCGGCAATGACACCGTCCTTCATGGGACGGACCGCAACGATATTTCCCGGCGTACGTCCAATCATGTTCTTGGCTGCATTTCCCACCGCTTCAATCGAATTGTTGTTTGTGCGAATCGCTACAACGGATGGTTCCCGAACGACGATTCCTTTTCCTTTTACAAAGACAAGTGTATTAGCAGTACCCAGGTCAATCCCCAAGTCACGAGTAAATCCACCAAACATACGAAAACTCCTTCCAATAGTTGACAGTAACGAGCCGGTTTTTTGTGAAATAGCTATGATTTACATATACCCTTGCTCTTTCATGCTGATGTATTTGCCATCCCCGATAATCACATGATCCAAAAGAGATATCCCAACCAATTCGCCTGCTTCCCGCAATGTATGCGTAACCGCGATATCTTCCCTGCTTGGAGTCGGATCGCCACTCGGATGATTATGTAAGCAGATCACAGATGCGCTGCTTCGCCGAATTGCTTCCTTAAACACTTCACGAGGATGCACAATTGAGGAGTCCAGACTTCCTACAAAAATCGTCTGTTTGCCAATGACATGGTTTTTTGTATTTAGAAATAGACAAACAAAATGTTCTTGCGTCAGATGGGCAAGCTCTGGAGCCATCAGTTCGGCCACATCCCTCGGCAAACGGATCGCAGCGCGCCTTTGCCTTGGGGTGCTGTGCAAGCGGCGCCCCAGTTCCAGTGCGGCTTGCAGTTCGATCGCCTTGACCTGACCGATGCCTTTTATCTCCGTCAGCTCCGAATGAGCTGCTTGAGCCAGTCCGTGCAGATCTCCAAAGGTAGCGAGCAAACGAGCAGCGAGCTGATAAGCCGTCTCGTTCTCCCTCCCTGTACGCAACAAGATGGCTAAAAGCTCCGTGTCCGATAAATGAATGGCTCCCACGCGGAGCAGTCTCTCCCGGGGACGATCATAGTAAGGGACGTTTTTCGGGACGGTTTTGTTACAGGTATTTGTTGACATTTTCCTCGCCTCCAGCCATTCCCGTCTAATGCTTGAAAACGGCTGCGCGAGGTTGCGATCATGCAGAATGGTGCCCTAGCCGCCAGAAACCAAAGCAAGCTCAAAACTTACAAAACCTGGATACCAAAACGTGAGAGCATTGAGGCTGTCAGACGCAGTGGCAGGCCGACAACCGTAAAATAATCGCCTACGATGCCTTCGACCAACGTCGCTCCGATTCCCTGGATCGCGTAAGAGCCAGCCTTGTCCATCGGCTCACGGGTAGCGATATACGCGCGGATCTCATCTGGTGCAAGCGGACGAATCCTTACCTGTGTATGGGAATGGCTGACCTCTGATTGCCCGCTCATGGCGTCAATCAGCGCGACTCCGCTGTAAACAGTATGTTCACACCCTTGCAAAGCATGCAGCATGCGATAGGCATCTGCTTCGTCCACGGGCTTGCCCAAGATTTCGCCATTCAACACAACGATGGTATCAGAACCGAGAACAACGCCTTCCGTCAAGCCGGAAGCGATCTTTCGGGCTTTGCGCAACGCTAGTTCCTCTACGATTTCATGCGGCAGCATGCCCGGATTTGTCGTCTCGTCCACATCGCTGGATTGAATGGTAAAGGGCAAACCTAGTGTCTGCAACAGCTCCTTGCGCCGCGGTGAGGACGACGCAAGAATGAGCGATTTTTCTTGTTTCATCTGTCATACTCCCTACTTCAGTCGTCGATGTATCCAAAACGCGAGGGCAAGGCCCCCGATACTTGCCAGGTTTAGTTTAAACTGAAAGTTCAGGTCGTACTTCACAATCTCCAAATCAGCAGCGGGTGACCAGCTTATTATTTTACTCTTGGTCAAGAACGGAATCCAGGGGCTCAAGATTTCGCCCATAATGCTGCCGAAAAGCAGTCCGCAAAGCAAAAGAAAGACTAGTGTAAGCGCCTCTTTCCCCATGTTTCCACTCCCAAAAACCGCAAAAGGATTCACATTAACCAACCCTTAGTGTAGCAAAAGGGAGGGGGTGAAACAATCCCCGGATGCTCTTGGTAGTAACTGTATAAAAAGAAAAGACTTCCCGCAAGAAAACTTGGCGGAAGCCTTCGTGAAACATCATAGAAACTGGTTGTTTTCTACCTGCTGTATCCATTTCATGTAGCTTTCCAGGTATGTCAGGATGCCAGCCTGCACCTGCCAGGCATACTGCTCGGCGCTTTGGTTTTTTTGCCCCGTGGAAGCCTCCGCCATTTTATCTCGCGCTGTCACCGCCTGATTCAGCCCGTTCACCATTTGTTGAAAATGGGGCTGCCATTCGGTTGGCAATGCGCTTACTTTGCCTGACTCGAGGAACCTCCGATGCGTCTCCTTGATTTTCGCCACTTCTCCAGTTCCGGGCTGTGCTGTGATCACCAGGCCGGAGTTCGCGGACAGGGCTTCTACCAGTTCACGCCCTGTGGAGAAAAACACTGGCAGATCGAGATGATTCGCAGAGTCAGTCGACTGGCCGATTTGAACCGCTCCTTGAAAAGCCGGGAAGCTGAACTCCTTTACATACACCTCAATGCCCTTGTTCTTGATATTGCTGGCAAAGCCGAGTGCAGCTTCCCTGTTGGTGGCGGCTGCGGCAAACATGTATTGCTTGGACGAATCGTTGTACAGCAAATGAGGCAAACCTTTTTCAGTCAACGGGGCTGCCGCTGCCTCTGCAGGAGTATCGGCTTGAAAAACACCTGCCTGCGCGACGAACATTTTCAATTCAGGAAGCTGCAGCGACACGGCGTGAGAGGCATTCGCAGGAGCGGAAGGCGACGCGGTTCCGTCCGCTTCTTGCGGGAGGGGCGTACCAGCAGCAGGCGTCTTCTGTCCCTCCTGGTCCGTGGATTGCGCTGTCAGCGTCTGCACGGTATCAGACAAAACCGACCGATAGGAAGTCTTGAATTGCTCTTGGGAAAAAATCGTCAGCACCATGATGCCAAAGATGAGTCCGACCGCCACTGCGCCACCAGTCGTCAGAAAGATGCGGACGAAGGCTTTCTTCGGCCAGTTCGCCTCGATGCGCTGCGCTCTTCTTCTGCCGACGCTGTAATCGACTTCTCCGTAATCCGGCTGGCTATCTTCATCCCGTTCAGGGTCGCTTTCTGGCTGCGCCACTCTTTCCTCTACAGCAGTTCCGCGAATCTCGATCATCCTGTCCCATGCGTCCTCGCGCTTTGACATCTTGTCTAATTCAGCCAAAGACAGGGCGGGTCCCTGAATTTGCTTGCGGCCAGACGAAGGTTGTTTTACCTCGGCTGGTTTTGCTGATCCCTTTGACGGTGTATCCCAGCTTTGCCCGTTCACTTTTACTCTAAATTTGTTTGTTTGACTTCCGCTCAACGTCATGCCCTCCCAGCTACAGGCTCTTTGTACCAGCATACGTTGCGATGGGACGGGTTATGACAGTTGTCTCACCAGGACGCGGCTCCCATGCTGAGCCAGCATGCATATCCGGCGAAAAGAAACGGTGCAAAAGGCAAAAACCGCGGTGCCTTCTTTCGTTTGACCAGGAAAACTGCGCTTGCATACAAAAGTGCAAGGAGGCTGGCTGCATTGAAAATCCATACGAAGTCCGCACCACCCAGTCCGTACGCGAAACAGGCGAACAGCTTGACATCCCCCATCCCCAACGCTTCGGGCCATCGCCAGGCCAGAGCAGCAAAAGAAAACAAGACAGCAGCGGCAACCGGCAACGGATAGAGCCAGGATCCGGGCGTACCGAAGAAAAAACGCATGGCAAAAAGAATAATCATGCACCCGAGCAGCGACCAGTTGGGGATTCGCCTCTCCCGCAAATCCGTCCAAGTCACAAAAAGGCATAAGAAGAACAGTACAACTCGGGTGATGATTTCGATCGAAGCTGCTCCCACTGTGCTCCCCCATTCCCCCACTTTTCTGCCTGCAAGTATGCAGCATGACAATGGAACAAAAAAACTGCCCGGCAGCAAGCAGCTTGCCGGACAGCCATCTCTTTTATTGTTTTGGATTCCAGGTGAGCAGCATGCCGGCCTGGACAAGTCCCCCGCCAAATCCGTAGAGAAGGAGCGTATCGCCCGCTTTGACCTTCCCCTGCAAGATCCCTTCCTCCCACGACAAGGGAATGGTGGCTGCCGATGTATTGCCGTAATACGCCATGCTGGTAAGGGTTTTTTCGATCGGGAATCCGCTTTTCTCGCAAATGGACTCGATCATCCGCAAATTGGCGCAGTGCGGAATGAACCAATCCACTTGATCAAGCGTCATCTCCGCGCGCTTCACAACCTCTTTCATTCCTTCAGGAACTGTCGTCACCGCCCAGCGGTAGACTTCCCTGCCGTTTTGCACGATGCAGCCGTCTCCGGAGAGCGGCTTCCCGTGCATCTGCTTGGATAGTCCGGAGCGGTACAGGTGAATCCCGCCCTCCCCTTTTGCCTTTGTCAACGACGAATGAAAGCTGGGCTCTTCCTCGTCCCTTTCTACGAGAACAGCCCCTGCGCCGTCCCCGAAGAGGACACAAGTGGTCCTGTCTGTATAATCCGTCACTTTGGACAAGGTTTCAGCGGCTACGACGAGCACCTTTTGATGCAGGCCGGCACTTACCAGTCCATTGGCGACATGAAGTCCGTAGGCAAAGCCTGCGCATGTCGCACCAAGGTCCAACGCGCCTGCCTCGACCATGCCAAAATGAGCCTGAATTTGGCTGGCTACACCGGGAAACGGATAATCCGGGGTCGAGGTGGCGACCAGGATCATGTCTACATCATGCAGCGTTTTCTGGTAGTGATGAGCCAGGTTGCTGACCGCTTCAATGGCGAGATGGCTGGAGAACTGATCAGCCGAAGCGATTCGCCGTTCATGCATGCCTGTTCTTTGGACAATCCATTCGTCTGACGTATCTACCATTTTCTCCAAATCTGCATTGCTTAGTACGCGTTCGGGCACATAGGTGCCAATGGCGGTGACACGTGCTTTTGACTTCATAGCCAACACTCCTTGCAACATTTTGATCTTATTATAACACCAGGTCTTAGTATCTGGTACTAAAAAAATAAAAAAAGAATGCCCTCTCCATCTGCGGACACTGACACTTGTCAACAAGCTGTCTTGCTCAGCGAGGAGAAGGGCTTCACTTTCAAATTATTTCTCTAATTTTTCCGCCAGCCAATACGCCGACTTCCAGATGTCTCCGGCCCCCATGGTAATGACCAGATCGCCGGGCTGAATCTCCTGGTAGAGATGCTCCTGCACCTGCTCCTTGGTCGGGATGTACTGGGCACGCGGATGACTGTTGGTGCGGATCTTCTGAACGAGAACCTCGGAGGAAACCCCCTCGATCCGCTCCTCACCTGCTGGCGAGTAAATATCGGTGATAATCACCTCATCGGCCTCACTGAAGGCTCGACTGAACTCATCCATCAGGAAAAAGGTACGGGTGTATCGCTGCGGCTGGAAGACGGCAATGACTCGCTTGCCGGACGCCTTCGCCCCGCGCAGCGTCGCAATAATTTCTGTCGGGTGATGCGCATAGTCGTCCACCACGAGGATGTCCCGCGCTTCGCCGATGATTTGAAAGCGGCGCTTGGCTCCCCGGAAGGTGGTCAGTGCTGCGGCAATCCGCTCAAAGGGCAAGCCAATGTCGAGGCAGACGATGATCGCTGCCAATGCATTCGAGATATTGTGTTTCCCCGGTACGTTCAGAGATAGCTCACCCAACAGGCGATCGCGATGATAGACGAGGCATTTTGCCTTGCGATCTCCGCATTCGATCTCGCTCGCTCGATACGTTGCCTCACGGGCATACGGTTCGTGGATGGCATATGTGATCACGGTCTCAGAGACAGAAGGAAGCACTTCTCTCACATGCTCGTCATCGATGCATAAGACCGCCTTCCCCCCTGGATTGAGATGACCGAGGAATTGGACATACGCTTGTTTCAGATTATTAAAATCACCGTCGAAATGCTCCAGATGATCAGGCTCTATACTTGTTACAATTTCGTAGTAGGGCCGGTATTCCAGGAAAGAACCGTCGCTTTCATCCGCCTCTGCTACTACGTATGGACTGGACCCCGCTTTTGCATTGGTCCCGGCATTCACGAGTTCTCCGCCAATAATAAACGTCGGATCTACTCCGCATTCCTCCAGCACATGGGCGATCATCGAAGTGGTCGTCGTTTTCCCGTGCGCCCCTGCTACGGCGATCCCTGTGCGCTCGTTCAAGATTTTGGCGAGCATTTGTGAACGGTGCAAAACCGGGATTCCCTGCTTTGCAGCCGCAACCACCTCTGGATTATCTTTGGGAATACTGGTGGAGTAAACGATCGTGTCTGCTCCTTCGATGTGGGATGCGCTATGGCCAATGTGTACAATCGCCCCTCTTGCTTCCAGCTTCTTCGCCAAATCATTCAATGCGACATCCGAGCCGGTCACCTTAACCCCTTGGTCAATCAAGACACGAGCAATTGCACTCATTCCATAACCGCCTATACCCACAAAGTGGACGTGTTGTGCCTGATCCACCCTATTCACCTGCCTCTTCTACTGTAGTGGGAAAGAATGCGCGCACTTGGGCGATGAAGTAGAGCGAACCGCAGATGACCAGCCAGTCATCCGCTTTCGCTGATTGCTTATCTTGCATCCATTCTTTTAGAAAAGCACGCCAGTCTGAGACAGTATCCAGGAGCGTTTCCTCCCATCCTCCGTCACGAAACGCTTGATACAAGGTTGGGGCATCTGCCGCACGCGGATAATCAAAAGTCGTTACGTGAAGAGAACCCACCTGATCCTTTATCCCCGTCAGCGCTGACGCCATCTCCATTAAGGGTTTGTCACCCAGTCCAGCAAACAGCATTTGCAGACGCGCCTCTTCTGGCATTAATTTCTTCAGACTGCCCGTGAGCGCTTCTATTCCCTCTCGGTTGTGCGCTCCATCCAGAACCACCATCGGCCTGGAGGAGACGACTTCTAGACGTCCAGGCCAGCGCGTTTGTTGCAAACCGCGCGAGATTTCTTCTTCCTCCAGGATATAGGAGAAGTAGTTTCGCAGCACGTCGATTGTCATCAAAGCGACTGCCGCATTATCAACCTGGTGCGGTCCGTTCATCGTCAACCGGTAGCTGCTTTCATGGCGGCGGTGAATACTGTTGTAGCGAAACTGTTGTTCGCCTAGCTTCTCCTTTAGCTGTGCAGCTTCAAATTCCTTGTCGATCTGGTACACAGTGCTGCGAGTCTCTTTTGCTTTTTTCACGATGACAGCAAGCGCCTCTGGATTGCGCTCTCCCGTCACGACCGGAACGCCTGGCTTGATGATGCCTGCCTTTTCCCCGGCAATCTCCTGCAAGCTTTGTCCCAGCACCTGCGTATGATCCATCCCGATGTTCGTAATGACCGAGACAATCGGCAGGACGACGTTGGTAGAATCCAAACGTCCGCCCAGCCCGGTCTCCCATACCACGACGGCCGGTCTCACCACTCTGGCAAAGTAGAGAATCGCAATAAGCGTTACCACCTCGAATTCGGTGGGTGACCCGTATGCCGTCTCTTTCTCGCATCGCTCTGCCAGCGTTTTGACCTCGTTAATCAGCGCAAGCAGATCGTCTTGAGAAATCATATTGCCGTTGTAGCGAATCCGTTCCCGAAAATCAATCAGATACGGAGACGTAAACGTCCCCACACTGTATCCTGCCTCCAACAGCATCTGCGTCAGATAGGCGCATGTCGAACCTTTGCCGTTGGTCCCCGCGACATGGATAAAAGGCAGTCTACGCTCCGGATGATCCAACTCTTCCAGGACCCAGTTCATTCGCTCCAGACCCGGTCTCGCTCCGAACCTCAATAGTCCGTGCAGCCAGTCAAGCCCTTGCTCGTATTTCGTAAATTGTTCTGAACTCATACCGCTATGCTCCATTCTCAAATTATGCGATGATACGGCGAATCATGCGCCCTTCAATTCGGCAAGACGGGCAATTACCTTATCCCGTTTTTCCATGTAGTCGGCCATCTTCGCTTTTTCTTCTGCAACGACTTTTTCCGGTGCTTTTGCCATAAAGCCAGCGTTGTTCAATTTCTTCTCGATCCGCTCTACCTCATTGTTCAGGGTAGCCAATTCTTTTTCCAGACGAGCCAGCTCCTGCTCCAGATCGATCAGTCCTGCGAGCGGGAGGTACAGCTCGGCACCAGTCATGACGGCAGACATGGCTTTGTCAGGAGTGCTAAGTTCCATGCTGATCAAAAGACGCTCCGGATTGCAGAAACGCGTGATGTATTCTTCTGCGCGGCTCAGTCTTTCCAGGGATGTGGCATCGCTTGGCTTGATCAGGAGCTCGATTTTCTTGGACATCGGCACGTTTACTTCAGCGCGGATATTGCGTACGTTGCGAATGACGTCTACGAGCAGATTCATCTCGGCCTCAGCATCGGCAAAGATCCAGTCTTCCTTGACGGTCGGCCATGCAGCTACAGTGATGCTCTTCCCTTCATGCGGCAATGCCTGCCAGATCTCTTCGGTCATGAACGGCATGAACGGATGCAAGAGACGCAAAGTCTGGTCGAGGACGGTCACAAGCACCGACTGCGTGGTTTTCTTCGCAGCTTCGTCCGTGCCGTACAGCGGCAGTTTGGCCATCTCGATATACCAGTCGCACAGATCATCCCAGATGAAGTTGTAGAGAATCCGTCCTACCTCGCCGAATTCAAAGCTGTCGGACAATCGGGTCACATCGGCAATCGTCGCTTGCAGACGGGAGAGAATCCATTTGTCCGGCGTAGAAAGCTCTCCGCTGAGATCGATGTCCTCGTAGCGGAAGCCTGTGAGGTTCATCAGGGCGAAGCGGGAAGCGTTCCAGATTTTATTGGCAAAGTTGCGGTTGGACTCTACTTTTTCCCAGTAGAAGCGCTGGTCGTTCCCTGGAGAGTTCCCTGTAGCCAGTGTAAAGCGCAGTGCATCCGCGCCGTATTTCTCGATTACATCCATCGGATCGACGCCATTGCCGAGCGACTTGGACATCTTGCGTCCCTCGGAATCGCGGATAATGCCGTGGATCAAAACATGCTCAAACGGATTTTGACCGGTAAATTCCAATCCGTTGAAAATCATCCGGGCTACCCAGAAGAAGATGATGTCGTATCCGGTAACAAGCACGTTGGTCGGGTAGAAGTACTTCAGGTCCTCTGTCTCTTCCGGCCAACCAAGGGTTGCGAACGGCCACAAGCCCGACGAGAACCAGGTATCCAATACGTCATTATCTTGCTCCAGCTTGTGGCTGTGGCAGCTCGGGCACTCCGTTACGTCTTCACTGGATACGATGGTTTCCCCGCAATCCGCGCAGTACCAGGCAGGAATCCGGTGACCCCACCAGAGCTGACGGGAAATGCACCAGTCGCGAATATTTTCGATCCAGCGCAGGTAATTGTTTTTAAAGCGTTCCGGCACGAACTTGACGCTTTCCTCGCTCGCTGCGTTGGCGAGAGACTCGTCGGCCAGAGGCTGCATTTTGACGAACCACTGAGTGGACAGATACGGCTCCACGACAGCATCGCTTCGCTCGCTGTGACCTACCTGATGGATGTGTTCCTCTACTTTGAACATCACGCCTTGCTCTGTCAGATCCTTGATGATCTGCTTGCGGCAAGCAAATCGATCCATTCCCTGGTAAATGCCAGCCAGCTCGTTCATTTTGCCCGTCTCATCCATGACGACGATTTGCGGCAACTGATGGCGAAGCCCCAGCTCGAAATCGTTCGGATCGTGAGCTGGCGTGATTTTTACTGCCCCGGAACCAAATTCGGGATCGACATAATCGTCGGCTACGATCGGGATTTCTCTGCCGACGATCGGCAGAATGACCGTTTTGCCGACCAGATGCTTGTAACGCTCGTCTTCCGGGTGAACCGCTACTGCTGTATCTCCCAGCATCGTTTCCGGACGAGTGGTGGCAACCTCGATAAAGCCGCTGCCGTCCGAGAGCGGATAGCGCATATGGTGCATCGCGCCTTTGACTTCTTTGTAAATAACCTCGATGTCAGACAGAGCCGTCCGTGCTGCCGGGTCCCAGTTGATGATCCGATTGGCGCGATAGATCAATCCCTTTTCGTAGAGGCGGACAAATACCTCGCGAACAGCGCGGGAGAATCCTTCATCCATCGTAAAGCGCTCACGAGAATAATCCAGGGCTAGCCCCAGTTTTTCCCACTGCTCGCGGATATGTCCTGCGTAGACATGCTTCCACTCCCAGACCTTCTCCAAGAACTTTTCCCGGCCCAGATCGTAGCGGGTGATGCCTTCCTCGCGCAGCGTCGCTTCGACACGCGATTGCGTAGCGATTCCGGCGTGGTCCATCCCAGGCAGGAACAGTGTACTGTAGCCTTGCATTCTCTTCGTGCGGGTAATGATGTCCTGCAGGGTCGTGTCAAGCGCATGGCCCAGATGCAGTTTTCCGGTCACGTTGGGAGGCGGAATGACAATGGTAAACGGTTGCTTTTGGGCATCCCGCTCCGCTTTGAAAAATTCATTCTGGATCCAGTACGGATACCACTTGCTTTCTGCAGCCTTGGGATCATAGTTCTTCGGCAGCAATTGATCGATCTCTTGTGACGGTTGTGTTGACATCGCTCTTTCCTCCTCGTTCGTTGAAAAAAATAAAAAAACCCTTCATCCAAAGGACGAAAGGATCATTTCGCGGTACCACCTTTGTTAACACACCAAGCCTAGCAGACTCGGGTGTTCCCTCTAACAAGATAACGGCTGCGAACCGCTTCCGACTACAATGGTCTCATCGGAACAACTCCTGGGCGACATTCAGCCATTCCTCACCTAGAGAATCTCTCAGCGCTGATTCTCCTCTCTGTCAAGGGGTCCTGGCTTACTCTTCCCGCTCATCGTTGATGGTATATGGAATTCATTGATATGATGTATTATATACAATAGAGTCGTTTTGCGTCAAACCCGGTTATTCGGCTTTTCCAATGGAGATTCCCAGTGCTTGTGTAAAGCCCAGCACGTGCAGAATATCCAGGATTTCCTCGCGTACATTTACAATCTCCACTTCTTTGCCCAAAGCCAGCAATTCTTTTGTGGTAAAAAACAGGCTGCCGATGCCGGATGAATCCACAAAAGAGACATCTTGAAAATCGACTCTGACGGTTTGATTCCGTTCCCCGTATTTCTGAAGCAATTGGCCGACCTGGTCTCCCACTGCCATATCCAATTCTCCAGTAAAAAATAACGTGGCCTGTCCATTTGTCTCCGTTGCTCGGTAGTCCATGCCCACCCCCCTCTCGGTATCGATACTGTACTTTGTCATTCCACACTGATTGATTACCCTGATTTTTGCGTCCATAAACATGAAAACCAAAGAATGCCTATCGCCTCAAGCTGTAGCGTCACACTCCAGGATCAATTTCGTCCCTGCATGCGAGCTTCCCAGATAGAGCCGATCACAGTATTGCAGCATGACGTGAAAGCCGACTCCCAGGGAATGCTGGGTTGAATACCCTTGTAACAGTGTAGCACGAGGCAAGTCCTCAAGTACAATTCCCTGCCCATCATCATGGATGACCGCTCTGCATTTGCTCCAGTCCGTAGCCGCATAGAGCAGTATGGAGCCGCCATTTCCGTGTTTGATCATATTGGAAGCTGCCTCGTTGACCGCGACCAGATATTGCAGGAGCCTTTTGTCCGGCAGGTTCATCGGTTCCAAGGCCTTTCTGAACGCTTTGCGCAAAGAGGCCAGATCCTCCGGCTCCCGCAGATTCTGCGATAACAGCTTTCTTCCCTCCCGCAGCAATACGAACAGTTCCTCGTCGTTTAAAAGCAGCAGTTTGTTTCGCGTAACGACCCCGAGCAGATCGCGGTACATCTCCCACTCTCGCCTCTTGCGCTTGCGCTCCTCCATGATGACGGACGTCACGTCGATCAATGCTACGCCACAGGTTTGATCAGGCAGAGGCGAGGCGTATAGCTCAAACACCTTCTCCCCATTTGCCGAGACCAGCTGCTCGCGCAGTGAAGCCCCTGTCAAAGAAGTCGGGTGAATCAGCCGCTTCATTTCTCTTTCGATATCCGGTTCTGCCCGGTTCGATCCGAGCGGCCTCAAATTTCCCCACTCGTAGTGGTACAGAAAGATCGTCTCCACTTGGCGCAGGATGGACAGCTTTTGAAGCTCCTGCTTGATTAGACGGCTCATCTGGTCGTCTCGTTCCTTCCAATCCAGCAGGATGTTGGAAAGATCCAGTTCCTTGCTCATGAGCCAGGTATGAAACTCTTCGAGCAGCAAGCGATCCAGGACTTCCTGACGGCGCAGCACCTTGTCGATGTCCATCACAAAATACGGATCGCCCTCTATTCCTTTTAATCCAGTGCCAATAATGCGAAAATCATCCGCCAGCTCCACTTCGAGTCGGTCGTGGAGCGGAAGATTGGGGCTGTACAAGCCAATCGCCGTCCTGCTGACTGTAACCAATTGGACTTGGCAGGTCTGTCCGGTGCCAAGCAGGGTGATGCGAACAGAACGGGGCGGAATTACTTTTCGAGCCGAATTGCCGACACGCAAGGCTTCTAGGCAGTTTTGACAATCAGGATTGTTCGGACACTGTTCGCACAGAATCACGGTTCATCCTCCTTTTTCGTGTCGCGTTGGCCGCTGGGGCGGACGCTTTTTCCTCCGTGCAGCCCCCTTTATGATACCTGCATGTTTCTTCTATGGGTTGAAATTGCAAAATCAGCACAGCAATATCGTCAGTCTGTTGCCCGCTTCTTGTCTTGTCCCAGATAAATGACTCGACGCGATCAATCGCGTTTTCACATGTCACATCAGGTTCCTGCAACAGTTGCCCGAGATCGTTCAGCCATTTTTGCGGATACGTTTGGGGATCATTTCTCCCCGCATTCAATAGGCCATCCGTATAGACGAGAATCATACACGCTTCCAGCAAAGCGATCTCTTGCAGGGGATAGGTAAAGTCAGGCAACAAGCCCAGTCCGACCCCGCCCATGGAAGGGAGAATAACCTGTTTTGATTCCGACAGGTACAGGGGATGCGGATGACCGGCTCTGCTCAATAACAGCTTGTGCTCAACACTGTCGTATACCATCACCAGCGCTGTGATGAATGATCTCGTCCTGGACAGATCTTCGTACAGAAGCCGGTTCAACGTTCCAAGAATCTCATCAGGGCCGCAGACCTTCTGCAAAACGACAGATCGTACGGCGCTTCGGATGCCCGTAGCAAGCATGCTGGCTGGCAATCCATGGCCCGAAACATCAGCAACAATAAAGCAGGTGTAGCGTTCATCCATCTGGATGTAGTCGATATAATCTCCGCCTACGTAGGTCACGGGAGAATAGACCGCGCTCGCCTTTAGCCGTTCCAGAGCAAACTTCTCTCGGGGAATCAGTAAAGATTGTATTCGCTGCGCCAGCTCCATTTCCTTCTCCATTTCCCGGATCGCCAAGGAACGGCGATTGTCCATGCACTGCAGGAGATAGTCATGAACATGAAGCAGCAGAAAGCGGAAAAAGGCCGGTTCCAGCTCCCGTTCTCCGTTTTCTCCCATCTTGACCTCTGCTGTCAGCGTGACGAACTGAATCAGCTTCAAGGAGCCGGGCAGGTCTTCCACTTTTATCTGCTCGCAGACACGCAGGACGACGTCAGGATGATCCGGTGTCCCGCGCATTGCCTCCTGATACACGTCGCCATCGGCTGTTTCCAGCGAGAAGCGCAGAAAGGATATGGTGCCAACCCTCGCAAACCAGTAGTCTACGAGCTCCTGGGTCAATTCCTGCAGGGAATCCTCCGTCAGCGGGCGGGGGCGGACATCATCTCTGGCGTTCAGCAGATATTTATAGTTTTTGTTTAGTCCCAGCAGATGTGCAAGCTGGCTGTTGGTCGCCTGCAACGAGATCACTTTTTCGGCATAATTTTGCTGCAGCTTGGCTGCCGAGTGAAATACATCCTTGAGCAGCACTAGATTCGCCTGGCTTGTCCGTACGAAGCGAAAGGAAAAGAGCAGAAGCGCTGCCGACAAGCCCGCACTCCCTGCAAAAGACAATTGCGGCAGCAGCAGAAGACCGAGCAAGCTTGAGAACATCAGTAACAGCATCAAGCCCGCTTCCAATTGCGAAAAGCGCAGTTTGAGGTACTGTCGGCGAATTCCTTCTGCAGCCGAATCTTCCAAAACCTTTGTGCCATATTCCCGGTAAGCGGCCCACAAGCCATAAAGAATGCACCCGCCAACACCGATGCCAAGCCAAAACATCCACGTTTCCATTCGCATCTCCATCACCTTAATCGCCAGCATCTATCCTTCCGTTGTAATTGCCCTTCCCTGTTTTATACGCCCCCAAACCTGTACCGGTCTGACTGGCACGGTCCAAACTGCTTTGGCATATGCTGAGTTGAGGTGATCTCGCGATGAATTTTCGCTGGAAGTACAATCCTACTTTTCTGCGAATCAAGTTTGGCCTCAAGCAAATCCTGCTTCCCCTGATGGTCTTTCAATTTATCCGTACCGTCCTCTTTCCGACCTCCTTCGATGTGATTCTGCTTGGACTTCTCGCCCTGCTCTATGTGGCCATTGTCTTCGATTGGCTGTAACGAAAAAACAACGTCCCAAACTGCTGAGACGTTGTCTGTCAGAATGCTTGCTGGACCCAGCGATGTAGGCGCATCAAACGGTCCATATCTTTTTCCAGCCGCTTGACGGCGTAAAGCTCACTCCAGTCTCTCCGTTTGTTGTAATAGACATCGATGTCCCGCATCACGCGTTCAGGATAGCTTAAAAATGCTGCCAAAAGCTCGATCTCGTCCGGTCGAAGGGGAAAGATGGAGGCATAATGGTGAAACAGTTGGGAAGCGCCTGCCTGATCACCCGCCATCTGAAAATACGTGCGATAAAACAGCGTCAAATCACGGATCGGCGTATCAAAAACAGCCCGGTCAAAATTGATCAGCCTTCCTCTGCCAGTCCGGTCCGCAACGGTATGAGCCGGATGGGGATAGCCGTGTATCAATGAAAGGCGAAAATGAGCATGTGTCTCGTGCCGCTCCCGCCAATCCACCAGAAGGTCAATCGCTTGTTTGCCCAGCTCTGCGACAAACCCCTGGTTGGCCAAGAATACGACATCAAACGGGGATTGATAGACGCGTCCTTGGGCCGTCTCAGCTGCAGCGTCCATTTGCTTGAGCCAGAAGCGCCATCTCGCCAGCAAGGAATCAATCAGCGGCTCTACTTGTCTAGGATCGTCAAAGTGAACATTTTGGGTCAAATGATGCATCTCCGCCAGTCTTTCGAGAGTCGGCGTCGCCCAGGCAAGTGGTTGAGCAGCCCATTGTTCATTGCCGGGTTGCCATCTCGTCAGGTAATAGACCCTGTCTTCTACCTGCACGAAGGGATCGTCATACTTCGTATACACGAAAGGCACTGCCCCTTCCCAGCCGCGTTTTTGCAATTGCCGCAAGACATCGCTGACTTGGGAAAAACGCTTGCCCGGGATGGACGATCTTTTGCAGATAAAGGTGCCGTACGGTGTCTCTGCCTTGAACACATTCGGCTCCTTGAGCACATCGATGGACTGGGCAAACATGTCGTATTCCTGAAACAGGGGGAATATTTCCTCAAAGCGACTCATGGCTGCCTTCACTCCTTGCCCGCTCGGCCCGATTGGCGATGTGCCGCAGCAGCACATCTACTGTCTGCTGGCATTCCATAGCCTGTTCAATCGCAGTCGTCGGCACCTGCGGCTCGTGCACAAGCTGTTTTACATACGACTCCACACTTTTCCACACTTCCCGGGGACGAGCCATGAAAGCCAGCATCAACGTATAATCCCCGTAGGAGAGCTCCTTTTTTTCTTCGTAACCATCCAGAAACGAATCGATCTGCTCCAGGTCCGCATGGGTCAGGTATAGCTCCCGCAAGTAACCTGCAACATCCCGATGCTGCACCGACAAAGCCGGCCGAAAAAAGCCCCGGATAAACAGCCGCTCATTCACGATCCCCCAATTGTCACGAGTCAAATCTCTGTGAGAAACACCGATGCTGTCCTGCGGGATCTCCGGGTGGCTGAGCATTGTATACGAGCGTTCCATTCGCTGCAAGAGCGGATACATCAGCTCCGCCACCCACCGTTCTCCCCGCAGCCTTTTTTTGTCCCCCCTGTGAAAGGAGGCGAAGAGCGCCTTCGCCCGGTTCCATTCCGCCTCGGCTTTCAACTGCTCTTGCTTCAGATACTCCGCACCGTTCAGCAGCGGACTTTCTTGCTGGGCTGCATGCATCATCCCGATCACCTCTCCGCATTGGCGAGCCATCTCGACCCCCGGCTTGCAAGGCTCGATGCGGCGTTGGTGATCTGTCATGGTGACGCCGCGCTTTCCCACGATGACGTATGGTTTGGCGTCACGTGTCCGGATAAACCGCTCCAGCCCGCGAAAACCCTGACGCGCCAGTCGTTCGCGCCAAGCAAACGACCAGCGCATCACATCTACGCGCGGCCATACCCGCAATTCTTTGGGACCGCGATTGGTCTCCAGCAAATAACAGTCGTCCAGAGGCGTCACGCGAATCACACGCGCCCGGTACTGCTGGCAAATTTCGGTTAGATCTATCTTGTCCACAGCCCTCCACTCCTCACTGTGGAATGTACAGGATTTGTCCGGCTACCAACTGATGAGAGGTCAGTCGGTTTACCTCCACCAGCCTCGACACCGGCAAGGAATAGCGCTGCGAGATGGCTTCCAGCGTTTCTTCTTTTTGGATGATGCACAGCTTCATTTGGCTGGTTCGTTCTTCCCGGCTGCGAGCGAAGGAGGAAAGGTTTTGCATCGCTTGCAGGGTAGACGGGTTGGCTGTTGGCAGCGCCGCTTTTTTGGACGAACTGGAGGAAGACTCGGCTTCCTGTGCTTCCGCCTCCTGTCTCACCTTCGAGGCATTCGAAAAGATCGAGGTGATATTGAGATTCCCTTCTTTTTCACGCGAAGGTTTCCCGGAAATCGCCACCCGTACCTCCGCCTCCTCCTGCGCCTCCGGTTCAGCGCTTGCCTCTAGCTCTGCAACGTCGACGTCGGACGAAACCGCTTCATCTTCAACCTGTTCCGTACTGCCGGCCACTGCCTGTGAATCAGCTGCTTCCTGTTCTGCCTGTTCCTGTGCAGGGGCAATTACCTCCTGGCTCTCCGGCTCTTCTTCTGCTGCAAGAGTCTCTACTGCCTCTACCTCTTCAGCTCTATCCTCCTGCATGGCGGCAGGCTGCTGGTCGGCGACCGATGTAAAATCCACCTCCTGCTGATCATGAATCGCCAAGACGGGGGCATCCAATTCTTCTTCCTGCTGCTCAAGCTCGTAACGATCATTGTATCCGTTCTGTGCTGCGACTTGCTCAAATGCCGACGAATCCTCTGCCTGTACTTGAGCTGGGAAATCCCAAGTATCGTACTGGCTGGACACATGATGACCCGCCTCATCCTCCGTCACTTCGCCAAAGCTCTCGTTCGTGTACATCTGTTCCGAACCCACTTCTACGGCAGGGATGTCGTAGAGCGAAGGGGAATCCTGAGATTCGTACGCAATCGACTCAGTTTGCCTTTCCATTTCCTGCTCCAGCGCATTCAGTTTCTCCTCGATCTCTTCCAGCGTCGCAGGCTCAGTCGATTCTTCCATCTGCTCTACAGCTGCATGTGAATAATCCCAAACGTCCTCCTGGCTGGCTGGCACCGCCTCGTAACTGTAATCATAGGAATTCGTCTCTTGCTGCCTCTCCTCCGCCGGATCGGCAAAATGTATCCCTGCGATTTTCAGTTCAGCCTCTACCAGCATCTGATGCGGAGATTCAAGCTTGTAGTCAAAGCTGTCTACGATCGCGTATATATCCCCCATCTCGGCGATCCGTTCTACGGGAATCGTAATATTGAGCGGAATGCGGTGTCCGATCTGCTCTTCCAATCCGTAAGCGGCTCTCTCGGATGCCTCCTGGCGTAATGGGGAGAACGACATCGCCTCTACCAGGGTTTCCGTTCCACCACTGGCTGGCTCAGCAGTATCCCTGATCGGCTCGTACTTCCCATAGAGCTGCAAGCAGCCTGTGATGGAAACATAGGACTGATTTTCAAGCACCTCCACATCCGGAACCAATTCCAGCTCTTGCAAATCACCGATACCGGCTCTATCAGATGAGAGGAAAATGGTCTCCTTGATGGTGAACGAAAGCAGTCCATCCTGTAATGCCATTCGTGCTCCTCCTTTCAAGTGCAGGACATTTCCCTATACTATATGGAACGGACGGGTCCTTTAGCACCGGAAAAAAGAAAAACCGGGGTTATCTCCCCGGTTGGATGGTTGCCAGCAAATCAGATACTGCTTTTTTTCCTTGATCGATGCAATCCGGCACCCCGACGCCATCGTACGAAGCACCTGCCAGAAAAACACCAGGAAGCTCTTCGCGCACACGCCTTTTCACTTCCTGTACCCACGCCTGATGCCCCACGACGTACGGGATCGCATTCTGCAAACGTGTAACACGATAAAAATCAGGCTCCCGACGAATCGTCATGATCTTCCGCAATTCCCGCAGGACCATGTCGACGATCTCTTCATCTGTTAGCTGCAGGAAGGACTGCTCGCCTGCCCTGCCTACGAAGCAGCGCAGCAATGCTTTTCCCTTGGGTGTGGAATGCGGCCATTTGCGATGCGCCCAGGTGCAAGCCGTAATCTTGATCCCCGAGTTGCGCGGCACGATAAAGCCCGTCCCGTCCAGCGATTGATCCAGCGCATCCTCCGGGAACGCCATGGCTATGGTCGCTACCATATGCGGCTTGGCTGTTGGCAGTGTCGGCACTGACGTGTAGGGGGAGAGGAGCGGCTCTGTCACCGCATGCGGCAAGGTGATCAATACGGCGTCTGTTTCCAGTGTCCGCCCATCCTTCATCGTCAGAATATATCGGCCGTTTGCAGATTTTTTAAGTTCCGCTACGCCAGTCCCCTTCCAGACGCTCTCCACGGGCAGGCTTTTTTCCATGCCCTCGATCAGCGTTTCCAGGCCATTTTTCAGCGTCAGAAAAATTCCTTTGGGAGTTCCCGGCACCTTGGTCTGCGGTCGGGATTGCTTCATCGCCAAGATCAGACTGCGGTGCTGCTGCTCCATTTTGGCGAATTGCGGAAAGCTTGCCAACAGGCTGAGATTGTCGATATCGCCTGAATAGACGCCGGATAGAAGCGGCTGTATCAGGTTTTCGATGACCTCATTTCCCAATCTTCGCCGAAAAAACTCACCGACTGATCGGTCTTCATTCCCACGGGAAGCAGGCAGGAACAAATCAGCCGCTGCACGCAGCTTGCCCGGCCAGGAGACAAGCTCGGTTTTGACGAAGGGCATGATTTTGGTCGGCACACCCATGACGGCACCTTCTGGAATCGGGACAAGGTGGTCCCGATGATAGATGTAGGACTGCCCTGTACGATTGCGTACCAGCTCGCCCTCCAGGCCCAAATCCTTGGCCAATTGAGCGGCACTTGCTTTGCGCTCCAGAAATGAGTCCGGGCCAAGCTCGATGACGAATCCCTCGTGCCGCCAGGTTTTGATCTTGCCTCCAAGTCGATCTGTCTCTTCGATCAGGTGAAAACGGATCGGCAAGCCCTGGTCCCGGATTTGCCGATGCAAATAAAAGGCGGCGCTCAGTCCCGTGATGCCGCCGCCAATAATCGTCATGTGATAGCTGTTGCCACTCATATTGATCGAACCCCTACTCTACCAGCTTTTTCTCGACCGCATCTGCCAAACTCGAGATAAAGGCTGGTCTGGCATTGGGCATCGGAGGGCGGTAGTAGTGTACACCCAGTTCGTCTGTCACCGCTTTGCACTCCACATCATTGTCGTACAAAACTTCGAGATGCTCGGCGATAAAGCCGACAGGGCAATAGACGTATGCCTGATATCCGTGCTTCTCATGCAGCTCGCGGGTCAAATCCTGCACATCCGGTCCCAGCCAAGGCTCTGGCGTGTTTCCTGCACTTTGCCAGCCAATGGCGTAATCGGGGATGCCTGCCTGCTCGGCAATCCGTTTGGCCGTCTCTTCCAATTGCTGCGGATACGGGTCCCCGGATTGCAGGATTTTTTCCGGAAGGCTGTGGGCGGAAAAGATCACCACTGCCTTCTCCCGTTGTTCCGTTGGCATTGCAGCCAGAGTGTCGCGAATGGCGTCTGCCCAATACGCGATAAATCCCGGCTCCAGATACCAGCTTTCAATGGTGCGGATGTTCGGTCCCCCGATGGCTTCCGCATGGGCTTTTGCCCGGCCGTTGTACTCTTTTACGCTGTAGGTGGAATAATGCGGAGCGAGTACGAGACTGATCGCTTCCGTGATGCCGTCCTGCTTCATCTTCTCTACCGCATCCTCCACGAATGGCGCGATGTGTTTGAGACCCAGATAGCCGACGAATTCCCGTTCCGGATAGCGGCGGTTCATTTCTTTTTCCAATTCGATGACCTGTTCATCCGTTATTTCAGCAAATCGGTTGAGGCCGCCGACCGCCTCGTAGCGGGCGACCAGATCGTCCAAATGCTCCTGCGACGGTCTTCTGCCCCGGCGAATATGGGTATAGTAAGGCTCTATTTCCTCAGGAGAGCGGGGTGTCCCGTACGCCATCAGCAATAGGCCCATTTTTTGTTTGGACATTGTGTGCACACCTCCTGATTACTGCTCCCGTTTGTAGCTATGAATCAAGTGGGTCAATTTTTGCAAGGTCTCTACCTTTGCATCCGGGAACACGCCATGGCCCAGGTTGAAAATAAAGCCAGGCTGTCTGGTTCCTTCCTCCAAAATCTCATGCGCTTTGGATTCGAGCTTTTCCCATGGAGCCAACAAGAGCGTCGGGTCCAGATTTCCTTGCAGAGCCTTGGTCACGCCCAGCTCTCTCGCTTCGGTAATCGTAGTACGCCAATCCAGGCCGAGCACGTCGACAGGCAGACGATTCCATTCCTTGAGCAAATGACCGGCCCCTACGCCAAAATAGATCAACGGCACATCTGTTTCACGAAGCGCCGAAAAGATCCGTTGCATAACAGGAGTAATATAAATGCGATAATCCTCGGCATTCAGGGCTCCGACCCAGGAATCGAACACCTGTACAGCTTGTGCGCCCGCTCTGATCTGCGCCTTCAAGTAGGTGATGGTCATGTCAGCCAGCTTGTCCATCAACGCCTGCCACGTTTGCGGCTCTGTGTACATGAAGGCTTTGGTTTTGTGGTAGTGCTTGGACGGTCCGCCCTCGATCATGTAGCTTGCCAGGGTAAAAGGCGCTCCGGCAAAGCCAATCAGCGGAACCGAAAGCTGCTGACGCAGGATTTTCACCGATTCCAGGATGTAAGGAACATGTGTCTCGGGGTCGAGATCGTGAAGACGCTGTACATCTGCCAGAGTCTGGATCGGGTTGGCGATCACCGGTCCGATCCCCGATTCGATGTTTACATCCACCCCCATCGGTTTCAGGGGGGTCATGATGTCAGCAAACAAAATAGCAGCATCCACCCCGAGCTGCTCGACAGGCAATCGCGTGACTTCTGCGCATACTTCCGGTATGTAATTCATCTCAAAAAAGCTATGTTTTGCGCGGATCGCCCGATACTCAGGCTGATAGCGTCCTGCCTGGCGCATATACCAAACAGGCACGCGATCCGTCGCTTCCTTGCGACAAGCTTTTAAAAAGGTATCGTTAAATGGTTTGGCGGTCATGAATAAACCTCGCTTTGCACAATAATCTTACCCAATTCTAATGATACCATTGAGTTTCGACAAAAACCCTTTCTTTTGTGTCAAAATCTTATCGTTTCTTCATTTTGGGAACCTATTCCATTATTCTTTCCAAATCCTGCTTATTGAATCCGAATATCTCCAAGCGAGGTTTTCGCCGAAATCGTCGGGCCGCCTGTTTTGATTGCAGTCCGGTCCCAATCCACCTGAACGTCGCCTAACGACGTACCCAAATCAAGAATGGCTTCGCTCGGCGTCTTCGTAATGCTGATTGTCACATCACCCGTCTCCGTCTTTGCCCGTATGTCATGCAACAGCTCGGGCATCGCCACTTCTACATCCCCGAGGGAGTTATCCACCTCTATCGCGGCCAGCACCCTATTCAATTGGATGTCTCCTGTATCTGTCTTGACCTGGATTTCATCCCCGCTGACCTCAGACAGTGAAATGTCTCCAAGATGGGTAGCAAACCTCCCCTTTTCCGTCTGTACGGAGTTTGCACTTACATCGCCAAACGAGGTTTGTACGCGAATGACTTTATACGGTTCTTCTTTTTCCGGGAGCGTAATTTCCAGGTGCAGCTTATGGAAGCCCGGTTTGAGCAAGGTATGCTCTTCGGTCTCCACGATCTTCACGTAAAGCGTGCCGTTTGGCTGAACCTCACTGACCAGCTTGAGACTCTCTTTCCTCTCCTCGGGCACGCTGCCAGTGAAACGGAGCCGCGCGGATGGAATGCTGTCTGTTTTGATACTGATATCTGACGTCTGCGCCGTCACCTCCACCGAGGTGAACGCCTGGTCCACCACTCGCTGCTCATCGAGATTGTTCATCGTAAAAAAGAAGGCGGCATCACGCTGCGAAAACAGCCATATCAGACCGCAGACTCCGACGAGAAACAGCAATAGAAAGAAGCGGAACAATCTTTTTAACCAGCGAATCATCTTATTTCCCCCTGATCAACTGCACGTTAAATTGGAGATAGCGCAAGAACTGGCGGTACAGCCAGACAGTCAATCGCAGCAGACCGATCGACATCATGCCTCCCAGTCCAATCGAAGCCATCCCGCCAAACAATAGAAGGAGGCGATTTTCCGACGTCTCCATCATATTCGGGGGGAAGAAGACAAAACCTACCGGCACCACCAGCAGTGTGGCTGCCACGCTGTAAAAGGCGATCAATACGCCGACCAACCCCATAAATGGTCCCAAGACGAACAGCAGATTAAAAAAACCGAGGCTGAGCGTCGCGAGGATGGCTCTGCCGATATTGGTAGCGGAAGCATGCGTCTGTGCCTGATGGATGCGGTATCCAGCCAACAGCTCACGCGCCACGGCCTTGGGACTTCCCAGCTGTTCGGCAATTTCCTGTTCGGTCTTTCCATCCTCGATTCCGTTCAAAAAATGCTCGGTGTAATCCGCGATAATGTCCAAACGCTCCTTGTCAGGCAAATCCGCAAGAAGCGAGCTTAATTCGTCCATAAACTCACGCCTCGTCATATCCGAGTCCCTCCTCGATGATCCGATTCACGCCGCGGCTGAAGACATGCCACTCCAAAATCAGATCGTTCATATACATGCGGCCCCGTTCCGTCAGCTGATAATACTTGCGCGGCGGGCCTTCCTGCGATTCTGCCAAGTATGTCGTAAACATCCCCTCCTGGGTCAGGCGACGCAGCAAGGGATAGACACTCCCTTCGGAAATATGGAACTTTTCAGAAATGCTGGCCACCAGCTCATACCCGTATCTGTCCCGATTGGCAGTCAGGACAAGCACGCATAACTCCAGCACCCCTTTTTTAAATTGAGCGTTCATATTCATCACCAAGTCAGATTCTACCAGATAACTACTATACAATACAAGGTAGTAATTTGGCGGTCGCCACGGCCGCTTCCACTCCAAAGTCGGAACCGCGGCAAAAGCAGCTATTTCTAAGAAGTGGCTATTTTTTGTGGGATTTTCTCGGGAGTACAAAAAACAGGGAATGTGCAATCACATTCCCCGTCATTTGGCTTGACTATTCAACTTCTACGATGCGGCCTTCTACTTTTGGATTTACCACTTTACGTTCGATCAGTGCGGCTTCTACTACGCTGTACATGGACAATCCGCTGTTGAAGAACGGTTTGTTAAACATTTCGTAACCATCACCGCCGGCAGCCAGGAAATCGATGGTTGCCAGCTTGTAGGTTTTCTTCAGATCAAGCGGTTCACCTTTCACTTTCACTTCAATGACGCGCTCCCCAGCCGGCTTGCTCTTGCTGTACGTAAAGCTCATGCCGCTGATTTGCGGGAAACGGCCTGCTCCGTTTTCTACATCGCTTACACCGTTTTCCAGGGCCGCTTTCAGTTCTTCACCTGTCACCTCAACCACTGCCAGCGTGTTATTCTCGAACGGCAGCAGCGAGTAGAGGTCTTTCTTGGTGATGTCGCCAGCTTCCAGCTGGGTACGGATTCCGCCTCCGTTCGCCAGAGCGATATCCGCCTCGTATCCCGGGATTGATTGGGTACGCTCAACCATGATGTCTGCGATCAAGTTCCCTACGTTCGTCTCTTTCTTGCGGACCAGGTTGCGGTCGCCATCAAGAGGCACTTCGGATTTGGCGATGACCACATTCATCACGGAGTCGATTTTGTTGACGATCTCCTTGACCATTTTGTCGATCTCCGGATCTGCCGTTACTGCCTCGTCATACTCTTTCAGTCCACCGCTGAAAGCGACGAGTTCTTCACCCAGGTAGTAGAGATCGGCACGGCCCAAGGACTTGCCATACTCCCAGTCTTGAACGATGTAAGTTCCGTTTACCACTTCAGGTGTCTTCAGAGGCGTATGGGAGTGACCGCCGACGATCAGGTCGATGCCTGGCACGTTTTCGGCAATCTCACGGTCTACATTGATCCCGATATGGGAAACAACAATCACGTGATCCACTTCTTTTTTCAGTTCAGGAACGACTGTCTTCGCTACTTCTACAGGGCTCTTGAAAGTAAGTCCCTTCACGTTGTCAGGGTGAGTCAGAATCGGAGTATCTTCCGCCACGAAACCGACAAAGGCAAATTTTTTGCCGCCGATTTCTGCTTTGAAGGTAGGAACAAGAAGTTCCTTGCCATCTGCCTTGAACACGTTCGCGGAGATGACTGGATGATCCAGGGAATCGCGCAGCTTCAGCAATTGCTCATAGCCGAAGTCGAACTCATGGTTCCCGGCTGCCATCACATTGTAGTCCAGGCTGTTGAGAATCGGTACGATAGACTCCCCTTTGAATTGATTGACGAAGATCGTTCCCTGGAAGGTATCGCCCGCGTCAAGCAACAGGAAGTTTTCGTTTTCTGCACGCCATTCCTTCAGCAGGGTAGCGATTTTTGCATAGCCAAACTCTTTTTGTCCCTTGTCTTCCTGGATGTGTCCATGTACGTCGTTGGTATGCGCGATTGTGATATGTGTAGTGGCTGCATCTCCCAGCGCCTGGAAGAATTCCCCACGGGTTACTTGCGCTTTTTGCTCCAGCTTCATGTCATATCCGAATTTTTTGGCCATTTCCACCAGTTTGGCAGAAGAAACGGGTTTTCCTGGATGGGCAAAATCAGCATCTGTAACGGCCCCATTCGCTTTTCCCCAGTTCAGGAAAGGTGTCGACCAGTGAGCACCAGCGCCCGCATTCTCTACTTTTTCCTGCTTCAGCTTGGCAAATACAACAACCGCTTCAGCCAAGGTGATATTGCGGTCCAGGGCCAAGTCCCCGTTTTGTCCCGCGGAAAGGATCGATTTTTTGACCATCCAATCCGTGTGCTGCACTGGATGAAGCGGCGCTGCGAAAGCCGATGTCGCCATCAAAGAAGCAAAGACAACCGATGCGAATGCAGTCATTGTGATCCGACGTGCTTTTTTCATCGCAAATTTCCCCTCTCTTCTATGTATCTAGTAAGTCCAAACTCGTGACCATTATATCAAAATATGAAGAAATTGGGTTGATAGATCGGAACATTTTACCTAAAAAATATAATGCTAGAAAGGATTCTAAAGCTGATCGAGGAATGTTTTGATCGCTCCTGCCAGCTCTTCCGGAACCTCCAGCATCCCCATATGGCCCGCACTCGGCAACAGCACCTGTTGAACCTGAGCCTTTTGGACGACAAAGGTTTTCTCAGGCAGGATGACTTGATCCTCTTTGCCTGCCACCAGCAAGACGGGCAAAGCTGTCTCTTGCAAGACATGAAGCCGATCCTTGCGATCCCGCATCGCCCTCAGGGTCAGAATCGCGCCATTCGGATCTGTCGCAAGTCCGATTTCTTTGGCAAAGGACAGCTGCTCCGGCATGGTCTGCGCATGGGCCGGCGCAAAAAGCTTGGGGACCAATGCCTTGATAAAGGGCTCGATGCCATTGCTTTTGATGCTTTCCGCTCCTTTGTCCCGATTCTGGCGAGCAGCCTCGTCATCTGGAAAAGGCGTGGAATGGATCAACCCGAAGCTTTTCAACATATCCGCATATCGCTCGGCAAAGGCCAGCGTGATATAGCCGCCGAGTGAATGCCCGAACAGGTGAAAGCGATCCAATCCCATCTCTTGTGCCCAAGCGTGCAGAGTTTCAGCAAAATGCTCTATGGAGTATGTCTCATCGGGATCTGGTGCCGAGCTTTCGCCGTGTCCAGGAAGATCTAGGGCAATCACGCGATGCGTGGCCGACAGCAGCGGCAGGACCAGATGCCAGTAATCACTGCTTCCGCAAAAGCCGTGCAGCAAAACGATGGTGGTGTCTCCAGAGCCCGCTTCCTGGTAAGAAATGCGTGTACCGTTCTTGAGTTGTACCTGCTTTTTCATGCTGTTCTCCTGCCTTTTTCACGTGTTGGTTGTTCAGACTGCTCCCTATTGGGGTAGCCATAGTCTTCGAGCCTCTCGCCATTGCATCCCTTCAAAAGTGAGCTTGTACACATCCGGCATCGCAAGCTCTTTCCAAAAGGAAAAGTCATACCTGCTGTCAAAATGGTTCATCATGAGGACCATGAGATTTCCATGTGTTGCGATGACGATTTTTTCGCCCGGATGGGATTCCAGTACCCTTTTGACTGCACGCACGCCTCTTTCACGTGCCGTTTGGTTCGACTCTCCTCCCGGCCAAGCAAAATGCTCATCTGCCCACAGCTTCGCCATCGCCAAAGTGAAGTCTTCGACGGGATGACTGGCTACCACTCTCTCTTTAAAATCCTCTTCCCGTTCGATTTCGATACCCAGGAATCTGCTTATCCCCTCCACGGTTTCAATGGCGCGTCTGTAGGGACTGGAGAGGATTCGATTGATGTTTTCTGTCTTCAGGATTTCTGTTACTCGCTGGGCATCTTGATAGCCACGCTCGCTCAGCGGCCTGCCGTATTCATCCGCAGAATAGACTGAATGGGCATGGCGGACGAAATAGAGGCAAGTCTCATTCGGGCTTGCTTTTTCGGTAAATGACAATCTTTCCACCCCCTGAAATCACCTCGCCATAATCCAGGATTTCTTTGATGTCGGTTACGGACCAGGGCTGTTCCCAGGACTGCCCCATTTTATTGAATACGAAGCTTGATGCGATACAAAAAGCTGCATGGATGCCTTCCCCTGCTTGATTCTTCCAGACCAGCACATCTGATGCTTGCATGTTGTCTAGCCCCTCTTCATCCCGCACCTGCATACAGGGTAAGTACCCGATCGAATCCAGCATCCGAAAAAAGGGGGCTTGATGTAGCCAAAGGCGGATGATTTCCTCTGCTTGCACGTGATTCTCCATGCAAAGCGCCAAGGAAGCAGCAAAACAATTCGCACCGCTCGAATCGGAAAAGTGGCCTGCATGAGAACGAAGAAGCGGAAGGGAAGCTTGATGACTATCAGGAATCTCATCCAAATTCCATGACCGCGGTTCTTGTTCCAACCTGGACGCAAGCCATCTAAGCAATGTTTGTTCACGGACATCAATGGGCAGCGTCTGCCAAATCTCGTATGTCAAAATCAGGTAACGCATTCCCGCGGTCTGAAAAACATGTGTATCAAGGAGTCGTTTACAGGCTTCAGGGAGAGAAAAATGCCGCTCCAACCAGCCTATCCATTCTGCATCGAAGACTTGTCCTCTATTGAGGCGTTGCTGTTCTTGATAGATTCGTTCCAGTAAATCCTGTGGCAACTGAGATCTCAATTTGCTGCTGGAGGCCCATATCCAACACTCTCGTGGCTGCTCCCAGAGGTTATAAACAGATGCTGATTTCAGTACGAAATTGGGATGACTATCGATATACTCCTTCCTGCTATAGACCATCATCGAGTGTTCGTGCAATAGCGTGACAAGCCGAGGGTCCTCCAGGAAAAAGGGTTCTTGTTCGAGCAGAAAGGAAGAAATCCACTTGGTTAATTGGGCATCTGTGATGACCCAGTCTCTGATTTTCTTCACTTGGACGATCAGACCCTTCCATGTTTCTCATCCTCAGACCGAAACGTGCTCCTGTTTTGGCAGGCTCACTGCCCTGTCCGGCTGCAAATCCTGCTCCCAAACGACTTTCTTGACCAATGTACTTCTGCCAAGGAAGGAACTGGCCATATTGATGATCGGTCTGTTACGTGTCATCTGTTTATCTGACGATTTGAAAATGTTTCCTGCAGCAATAGCGGTGATATATTCGCCCCAACTGCTGTAATGCTGTTGGATATAACGGGCAGCCTCTATCTTGTAGGGCCATGCTTCTTCTTTCGTCAGATACCCGTAGGCCAGCCCTACCCGACTTAGATAGATCGCCCATCCCCCACCGAACGCCGCAATCTCGCCAGACGGCAATTGGGGAAGAAACGTATGCACCACTTTGCGCTTGGCATGCTTCAGATCATCCTCGGCGGTCTCGATATACCTGCGGCGGGCTGCCTCTGTCAGTGCCAATAGCTGATGATGCAATTCCTTGTATTCCATGCGTCCGCCGTCATCCAGCAACCAGCGGATTCGCTCTTTCAAGGACGCCGCATCCTTTATATCCCATAACACCAAAGCCTGTTTCAACAGGTGGTTTCGAAGCCATCGCTCGATGGGATGAAACTCGTAAAGGAGATAGTAGTTGGTCAGAAGACTGTCGTTGCAAAAACTGGACAGACAGCGAAAGTACATCTCTAGATGCCTTTGCTTCTTCCTGCTGTAGTGCTTTCGCATACAGGGTTACTCCTTTCTAGGTTGAGATAAAGCGTTCTGACCTGATCATTCTCCATAAATTCCAGAGCAGGATCAGAATAAACAAGCGGTTGCAGATTGCAGGCAAATCGAAGAACACTTCAAGCAATGTATAAAGGATGATTGGCAGCCAGGTCATACGAAGGAATACCACTGCCCAGTAGTAGAAGGTGTGCAGTCGGGCTTTGCGACGATCAGCGCGCTTTAGTGGTGGCTGCTCGTAGAAATGCTTGTTCCCCGCCATATACCAATACACAAACGTGTTGATGTGCGTGTTGTCTTGTTCATAGGATAGCTTCATCTTCTCCCTGGTTTCCTCGATCTGCCCCAGTCCGAGATGACAGCGCCCGGCCAGGCTCAGCACATGTGAATTATGAGGCTCCTGCTGAAGCAGAACATCCAAATCAGCCAAGGCCTCCTCGTAACGCTGGAGATCATGGAGCAGCTGAGCCCGATGCCAATGTCCGTCCCAGTCATCCGGACGCAGCTCAATGACGCGTTGAAGGGATGCCAGCGCTTGGTCGGTTTCCCCCACTGCCAGAAAATACTTGCTTCGCATAAGCTCCAGATCCGGGTCGTCAGCGAACATCTCATGAGCCGTATCCAGGAGATCTTTTGCTTCCTCCAGCTCGCCATCGCCGAGCATCTCCTGTGCCTCTTCCCGCAAGTAGAGGTATTCCTCGATGTCCACGCCGACTATTGCCGCTGAACCGCGAAAACAATCGTAGCGAAGCTCCATCGAGCCATTGATCTGACGAAGCATGTATTCCACGAAATACTCCGGATAACGTTCCAGCAAGGCTTCCTTGTCCGCGCTGAATCGAAATACTTGATCAAGCACCTCCCAGACACTGCGCGGGAGATAGTGCGAATCCTCCAAAAAGGAGATCAGTCCATCCTGCAAGGACTGGCTATGCTCTACATCCCACACAACGTCTGAATCCAGCAAAGCTTTCCAAGAATCGGGCTCGATGCGCGACGGAAAATCTTCGTACAGTTCCTCGACCTGTTCCAAAAAACGGTGGACAGGGTGCACTTGGATCTCCGGCAAGACGGTCTCATCCGGCTCTTCTTCCCATTCCTCGTCCTCATCCTGCCACATCCATGCCTCGTCGCCTTCCGCACCTTCCGCTTCTTCCTCATCCATGACTGTAAGGGCCGGGGTGGCAGCGATATGCTTGGCTTGCTTGAGGGCTGAATCATACGCTTCCCGCAGCCGTTGATACCCTTCCGGATCATCCTCGGGGTGATGCTGCTTCAGTTTTTTGGCATACGCTTTTTTGATGGCGGATTCTTCCCCGGTCGGATTGATCTCCAAGATATCCCATACGCTCACGAGAAATCCATCCACCTTTCCATCTGCTCCAGCCGCTCCTTGAAGATTTCAGTGGCTTTCTTGATTTCCTTGTCGTTTTGGGTCAGCAAGGCTTTCTCGAACTGCTGAATGGCGATGGCAATAACTTCACGCCGCTCACCGAGAGCCTCTTCATACAGCCGCTCTCCTTTCGCGATCAGCAAGCGGTTTTCCGTACGGTCACGCGGATGGATTTTGATATCCTGCAATTCTTGCAATCGAGCCTCGATCTGTTCCTTGGTCATGCTGCCTTCATTTTGCTCAATCACAACCCGCTTTTTCTCTCCTGTCGAGACGCTGACCACTTCGACCTCAAGAATTCCGTTGATGTCATAGGTATAACGGACATCGATCGACTGCTCTCCCGCCGGGGCAGGGGGAATTTTGATTTGCAGCTCGCCAAGCTTGATATTATGTTCGACAAGCCGGCTTTCCCCCTGATATACAGCTACGTTCAACCGTTTTTGATTGTCGTGTACGGTGTACAAGCGCTCAACCCGACTGACGGGAATCGGCGTGTTTCGTTCGATGATCGGGAAAAAGTGGCCGGATGACAATTGGCCGTTCCCCAGCTCCTGTACGACGCTCGTCCCCAGTGTATAAGGGCAAACATCCGTGAGAATGATTTCCTCCAGTGCTTGATTGCGTTGTTTCAAAGCGGTCTGGATCGCCGCGCCCAAAGCAACTGTTTCGTCCGGGTTGATATTGGTGTACGGCATGCGTCCAAACATGCGCCCGATGACATGCTTGATCAGCGGTAGCCGTGTCGCGCCGCCGATCAGGATCACCGCGTCGAGATCGGACGGGGAGAGCGAGGCGTCCCGCAATGCCCGTTCGATGGGTTTGCGCAAGCGCAGCAACAGCGGATGAGCCAGTTTTTCATACTCCGTCCGATCCAGCCGCAGCTCGTAGGCTTGATCCTGGATCGTCAGGCTCATCGTTGCACTGGTTTCCTGCCCCAGGGCGAGCTTGCAGGTTTCTGCCTGTTTATAGAGCGCTGATTGGGTCTTGGTGTCTAGAGAGGCGAGCTCCAGCTTGTGTTTCTCCAGAAAATGCGCAATCAGGATTTCAGTAAAATCTTCTCCACCGAGAAAATTATCCCCAGCGATCGATTTGACATCCATAATGCCTTCAAACAGCTCAAGCACGGAGACGTCAAAAGTCCCGCCTCCTAGGTCAAAGACGAGAAACTTGGTTTCCGGCTTTTCCTGATGCAAGCCATAGGCGATCGCTGCCGCTGTCGGCTCGCTGATCAGACGCTCTACTTTCAACCCCGCGATTTCCGCCGCCCGCTTCGTCGCTTTGCGCTGGGAATCATTAAAATAGGCGGGAACGCTGATCACAGCCTCTGTTACTTCTACACCCAGATGGGCCTCCGCATCTTCTTTCAATGCTTTGAGGATAAACGAAGAAAGCTCTTCTGGCGTAAATGTATGCGCACCTAGCGTGTATTTTTTTTCTGTCCCCATAAAACGTTTGAAGGTGGACGCGGTAAGATGCGGATGGGTAATCAGCCGCTCCTGGGCAATTCGCCCTACCAGGATGCTGCCATTCTCGTCCACACTGACAATCGACGGAGTCAAATGCTCCCCCAGCACGTTCGGGATGATGACAGCTTGATCCTTGTCCCAATAGGCGACAAGGCTGTTCGTGGTTCCCAAGTCAATTCCAATCATGCTCAATATGATCCCTCTTTCAGTTCCAATCCCATTACGGTGTTGGGTTTCTCTCTCTTTCTGACTTGATTTCTTGCAAAAAGGTTGCCTATTTCCGCCGTCTTCTATTTTTCAAGCAATGGAATGAAAATCTCATAGGCATTCTCAGCTCGGTCCGCCGCGTGGAGGGAAGGGATGTACCGTTCGTCGTAGCGCTCCAGTCGCAATGCAGATTCATCCATCCTCAGGCCTTGGGCTTGGAGCCATTGAAACAATTGCGTATAGGTATTCTGCACCTGTGACATTGGACCGACGTGGGTGAATTGGGCATAGGTGCGCGCTGGATTCGTAAACCCGACCATCTTCTCCGGGATATGGGCAAAGCCCTCCACTTCAACGGCGACGTATTCGGTATGCATCTGAAAGCTGCGGTTCTCATCACTGATGTCGTAGCGGACAGCCGGTTCGATCACCTGCGCAATTTCATCCTGGCGCTTGAGAAAATCTCCCCAATGACCCGGCATTCCCGCTATAAGCGTCTGGAATGACCCGGAAAAGCTCATCCCGATGAAATGCTTCTGTGGAAGGCTGACAATCGTCCCTGTCATGGCGATTCACTCCTTTTTTCGATCAAGCCATCTTATTTCTATTCGCACCAAGGGAAGGGAAATCCTGTAAGAAAGCAAAAAAGGCTGCCCTTTACGTCCATAGACGTGTGGGACAGCCCTTGATGGTTTTTACAGCTTTTGCATCGCCCGGTAGCTTGCCTCGATTGTGCGCTCAATGTCTTCCTCTGTGTGAGCCAAGGAGACGAACATTCCTTCAAATTGCGAAGGAGGAATCATGATGCCATCGTCGAGCAGATGGCTGAAGTAGGCGGAGAAGCGCTCCAGGTCGGAGGTCTTCGCCGTCTCGTAATTGACGACGGGTGTATCGGTAAAGAACAGGCAGACCATCGAGCCTACGCGGTTCAAGGTATGCGGGATTCCCAGCTTCGCGGCGTTTTCGGCAAGCCCTTCGCCCAGTCGCGCCGACAGCTTTTCCAGCCTTTCGTACACACCTGGCTTGGACAGCTCCTGAAGGGTAGTCAGCCCTGCCGCCATCGCAAGCGGATTTCCGGAGAGTGTCCCCGCTTGGTAGATCGGACCTGCAGGAGCGATCTGCTGCATGATTTCCCGTTTGCCGCCGTAAGCGCCGACTGGCAAGCCGCCGCCGATGACTTTCCCCATGGTTGTGAGGTCAGGCGTGATGCCGAACCGCTCTTGCGCTCCGCCCAACGCTACCCGGAAGCCTGTCATGACCTCGTCGAAGATCAACAGCGTTCCGTATTGCTCCGTAATCTGGCGCAATCCTTCCAAAAAGCCTGGCAATGGCGGCACAACACCCATGTTCCCGCCGATCGGCTCGACGATGACAGCTGCCAGGTCCTCGCCAAAGTGTTCAAACGCAAGCTTTACACTTTCCAGGTCGTTGTATGGCACTGTGATCGTATTCTGCGCTGTGCCTTCCGGTACGCCCGGGCTGTCAGGCAAGCCGAGCGTCGCCACACCCGATCCTGCCTTGATCAGCAGACTGTCGGCATGTCCGTGGTAGCAGCCTTCGAACTTCATGATTTTATTGCGCTTGGTATAGCCGCGCGCCAGACGCAGAGCGCTCATGGTCGCTTCTGTACCGGAGTTGACCATGCGGACCACTTCCACAGAAGGGACGAGCTGACAAACGAGCTTTGCCATCTCGGTTTCTCTTTCGGTAGGAGCGCCAAAGCTCGTTCCCAATGCCGCTACTTCCGTAATGGCAGCCAGCACCTGAGGGTGAGCATGCCCCAAAATCAGCGGTCCCCAGGAGCCGATGTAATCAATATAGCTGTTTCCGTCCACATCGTAGATGCGGGAGCCTTCCCCTTTGGCGATGTAGACCGGATTGCCTCCGACGCTTTTGAATGCACGTACCGGAGAGTTGACGCCTCCCGGTATGTAGGTCTGCGCCTCAGCAAAAAACTGCGATGATTTTTCACGATTCATGTCGCTCACCTCGCCAACCATTTTGCCACGTCTTTGGCATGGTACGTAATGATCAGATCAGCCCCGGCACGCTTGAAGCCGACCAGTGTTTCCATTACAATCTGCTCTTCGTCGATCCAGCCATTGGCTGCTGCTGCCTTCACCATCGAATATTCCGCGCTCACGTTGTAGGCGACAATCGGTACATGGAAATTTTCGCGCAGACGCAGGACCATGTCCATAAAGGCCAGACCCGGCTTCACAATGAGGAAATCTGCGCCTTCTTTGATGTCGGACTCAGCTTCCAGCAAGCCTTCACGCGCATTGGCAGGGTCCATCTGATAGCTTTTGCGGTCGCCGGACTGCGGTGTCGAATGCGCCGCATCGCGGAATGGTCCGTAGAACGAAGAGGCGTATTTCACCGCGTAGGACATGATCGGGATATGGGCAAAGCCCGCTTCGTCCAAGCCTTCGCGGATCGCGATGACAAAACCGTCCATCATGTTGGAGGGCGCGATGATGTCAGCCCCGGCTTTGGCCTGGGAGACAGCGGTCTGGGCCAGCAGCTTCAGGGTTTCGTCGTTGACGACCTGGCCTTCATGCAATACGCCGCAATGGCCGTGATCCGTATACTGGCACAGACAGGTATCTGCGATTACGATCATCTCCGGATACGCTTCCTTGATTTGGCGAATCGCTTGCTGCGTGATCGCCTGATCGTTGTACGCTTCAGAGCCGCATGCGTCCTTGTGCTCCGGCACGCCGAACATCAGCACGGACTTGATGCCCGCCGCGGCGATTTCTTTCATCTCTTCCGCGAGACGATCCAGGGAGAAATGATAGACTCCCGGCATCGAAGGAATCTGTTCCTTGATGTTCTGTCCTTCCACGACAAATAGCGGATAGATCAGATCCTCTACCCGTACGTGATTTTCCCGAACCAGACTGCGCATCGCCGCACTGCTGCGCAAGCGGCGGTGACGATCAAATTTGCTTGTCATGCGTGTTCCCCTCCCATATTTTTCGTTACAGCCTCCAGCAAGCCATCCACAGTATACTCCTGAGCCACAACATGTACTGACAATCCGAGCCGTTGCGCTGTTTCAGCCGTAATAGGGCCGATGCAGGCAATCTTGACCCGCGCAAGCCACCCGGGCTTGGCAAAAGGTGCCATCGCCTGGACGAAATGCGAGACGGTAGACGAGCTGGTAAACAAAATAGCGTCGATTTCGCCATGTTGAATGCGGCGGGCTGCCTCAGGCGCCTGCTCGGCATCAATCACGGTGTGGTAGACATCCACCTCAGTCACGTCCATGCCCAACGCCTGCAGTTCCTGCGGCAGGAGCTTTCGTGCGATATCCGCTCGCGGCAGCAGTACCCGCTGGCCTGCATGAAGCTGATTGCCCAGGCTGGCCAACAAGCCTTCCGCCACATATTCCCCGGGAATTACGGCTACCTGTAGTCCCCGTTCTTCCAGGACTGCTGCTGTTTTGGGTCCGACGGCCGCCAGCTGGCCTGTGATGCTTGCTGCGGGTACTCCCAATTGATCCATGCGGGCGAAAAAGTAACGGACGCCATTCACGCTGGTGAAGATCAGCCAATCATAGCTGTCCAGTTCGCGAATCGCAGCATCCAGCTTCGTGCTGTCTTGCGGCGGGATCATTTTCAAGAGTGGAAAAGCATAGGCTTCTCCTCCCAAGGCCTCGATCTTTTCAACCATCTCTCTCGCTTGGCTGCGCTCCCGTGTCACCATGATGCATTTGCCTGCGAGCGGCCTTGTTGATTCGGTGTAGGCTTCACCGCTCATCATTTTTCATTCTCCTGCAGTACTTTCGCCAAAATATCCGCCGCTCCCTGCTTCAATACAGCCTCCGCTACCTGCAAGCCTACTGCCACCGGATCGCTTCCGGAAGCTGAGCTTTTGCACAACTGTTTGCCGTCCGGAGAGCCGACCATACCGGTAATCTGTATCACGCCGTCCGTCACGGTGGCGTATGCGCCGATCGGAACCTGACATCCCCCTTGCAGCTTGTGCAGGAAGGTGCGCTCGGCCGTGACCGCCTGTCTTGTCGGCTCGTCGTCCAGACGGCGAAGCAGAGCCAGTGTCTCTTCATCATCGGATCGGCACTCGATCGCCAAAGCTCCCTGACCGACAGCAGGAAGGCTGATGTCAACTGGGATAAATTGGGAAATCTCTCCTTCAAAATTGACGCGCTCCAATCCAGCTGCTGCGAGAATGATCGCATCAAAATTGCCTTCGTGCAGTTTGCGCATGCGCGTGTCGATGTTTCCTCTCACAGACTCGATTTGCAGGTCCGGTCGATAAGCCAGCAATTGTGCCGCGCGACGCAGGCTGCTCGTGCCGACCAATGCTCCCTGCGGCAGTTCATCCAATGTTTTGCCGTCTTTGGAGAGAAGCACGTCCCGCGGGTCGACCCGCTTCGGAATCGCCCCGATGACCAAACCATCCGGCAGTTCTGCCGGCATGTCCTTCAGGCTGTGTACGGCGAAATCCGTCTCTTTATCGTACAGGGACTGCTCGATTTCCTTCACAAACAGCCCTTTGCCCCCTACCTTGGAAAGCGTCACATCAAGGATCTTGTCTCCCTTGGTCACGATCTCATGCAGCTCGAAGCTTGCATTTGGCTCAAGCTTCTGCAGTTGTTCCACGACCCAATTGGTCTGGGTGAGCGCCAAGCGACTGCGACGCGTCCCTACGTTCCATTTTTTCATAACGGCCTCCCTAGACAGCCCCTACCACCAGCTGTGAAAGTTTGAAGTATTGACTCCGAAAAAGTTGATCAATAATAGGGCAAAAGCGAAAATGTTGGCTTGTGCAAGCCGCCTTTTTTGCCATGTATCCCGATACCGTTTGTATAGCCAAAAAGAGTAGGCGGCTAAAAGCAGCAAGGAGAAAAACACCTTGGTATCAAGCAAAAATTTCTCCGGCAGGACCATTTTCCCCCAGATCGTTCCCAGTACGATGGACAGCAAGAGCATCGGCACTCCCAGCATGTTCATGCGGTAGGCATACGCTTCCAGTTGGCCAAGACTCGGGAGCCTGCGCAAGAGTGGCGTCCACTTGCGCTCCTTCAGCATCTTGTGCTGAAACAGGTACATGACGGAAAAGACCATGGAAAGAGAAAAGGCCCCATAGCTGAACATCGCGAGCGTCACATGCGTCAAGAGCAGCTCGGAGGTCAGGATATGGGAGACAGCCTTGATCGGCGTCTCCGGCAAAAACATGGACAAGACCAGCACGACGAACCCGATAATATTAGTAAAAAAAACCAGTAAATCAATGCGAAAAAAATAGTGAATGGCAAGTGATAGACTTACCAGCACCCATGAGTAAAAGAAAAGCGTCTCAAACAAGGTAATGACCGGGAAATAGTCCTTGGTCATGGCTTGCGACACAAAAAAAGCGGTTTGCAAGGCCCAAACGACAGCAAGCAACCCGAAAGCCAAGCGATTGACTTTCCGATTGCTTTGCAAGAAGTCGTTAAAATAGAAGAGAACACTCGCAGCGTAGAGAAAGATGGTCAGATCATAGATCCATCTTACATCAGCCATGTACGCTCTCCTCTCTTTCTCTTTCAAGTTTCTGTCTGCGGATGCCTGCGTCCCTTCTAGGAATCAGAAGAGACGAGAACTTTTTCCTGGGGAGCACGCTGTGTCTTTTTCTCTTCCGCCCAGACTGCTTCCTTCTCTGTCCGCTCCAAAATTTCCTCCAGCGCGAACATCGTCGTAAAGATATCCAGCACATCGTCCCCTTTTTTGCTCGCCGCCATCTCTTTCAGACGCACTACGGGATCATGCATCAATTGATTGACAATCCCTTTGGTCGTTTTGCGGATGATATGTATCTCCCGCTCAGTGAGCTCTGGCAGCTTGTTCTCGATCTTGCGCATCGCTTCGCTGTGAATGCCGAGCGCTTTTTCCCGCAGGGCGGCAATCAGCGGAGCCACACCCAGGGTCTGGTACCAAGTAGTGAAGGCAACGATCTCTTCCTCGATCATGGAGTCCAGACGCTGTGCTTCCCGTGATCTCTCAGCCACGTTGCTTGCCACAATCCCTTCCAGATCGTCGATATCGTACAGATAGACATTGTCCAGATCATGCAGGTCGGGATTCAGGTCCCGGGGCACCGCGATGTCCACCATGAACAATGGACGGTGTTTACGCTGCTTCATGATGGGAGCCAGATCTTTTTTGCCCAGCACGTAGCCGGCTGCACCCGTAGAGCTGATGACGACATCTGCGGTGAGCAGCGCCTCTGGCAACTGCTCCATCGTACAGGCGTCCCCTTTGAATTTTTCCGCCAAAAGCTGCGCCCGCTCCAAGGTCCGGTTCGCTACAATCACTTTGTCCGAGCCGTTGGCATGGAGATGCTTGGCGGTCAATTCGCTCATTTTGCCTGCGCCGATAATGAGTACGGACTTGCCTGCAAAAGAGCCGAAGATCTTTTTGCCCAACTCGATCGCCGCATAGCTGACGGAGACGGCATTTTGGCCGATCGCGGTCTCGGTATGCGCCCGTTTGGCAAAGGTAATCGCTTGCTTGAACAAGGTGTTGAAGACCGTTCCAGTGGTCTTGCAACGCTGGGCAAGCATGAAAGCATCGCGTACCTGGCCGAGAATCTGCGTTTCCCCCATGACCATCGAGTCCAGACCAGCGGACACTCGCAGCAAGTGATCAATCGCTTGCTCCTGCTGCTTTATATATAGATGTTGCTTAAAAGATTCTTTGTCTACCCCAAACCACTCCGCCAGGAAGCGCAAGGTATAATCCCGCCCGATATTGGCCTGGTCGCATACCACGTATATCTCAGTGCGGTTGCATGTGCCGATAATAATGCATTCTGCGATACTCTTCGTCTGGGAGAGAAGATGAAGAGCCCGCTCAGTCCCGTCATCGCTAAACGTAAATTTTTCGCGAATTTCGACTGGTGCTGTTCTGTAGTTTAGTCCCAGCAAAAGTATATCCATGACATCCTCCCAGATTGACGTTCCTTGTCGTTCCCTGTGTAAATTTCACTATCATTATATCATTATGTCCCAAAAGGACCATGCGTAATTGTGAAAAGTTTATTAACGGCCGACACTTCCACCGGATTCCATTCTTTTCTGCCTGCAGGAATGGAGCGAAATCCGCTTGCGCTCACCACGGGAATGCCGTATCATGCAGGCTATACAAGAACGTGTCAAGATATTGCGAATTCACAGATAAGGAGTAGAGAAGTCTTGAAAAAACCTTGGATGGCCGACATCACCCTGCTGTTGGTCGCCTTCATCTGGGGAAGCACCTTCCTCATCGTACAGCAGGCAATCGCCTCTTTGCCGCCCAACACCTTTAACGCTGTACGCTTTACGATCGCGGCCTTGTTCTTATTCCTGATTCAAATCATCTTGTACCGCAAGCAGTGGAAAGAGTGGCGCGGCCCTCTGCTCGTCTCGGGAGCTATCCTGGGGTTTTGGCTTTGCCTGGGCTATGCGCTGCAAACCGTCGGGCTTCTCTACACAACACCGTCCAAAGCCGGTTTTATCACAGGGCTGTCTGTGGTGTTGGTCCCGCTTTTCTCGTTCCTAATCTTGCGGGATCGAGTCAAGCCAGCTGCGATTGTCGGTGTCATCATGGCTGCATTTGGTCTGTATTTGCTGACACAGAACCAGAGCTTTACGTTCAATCTGGGAGATGCGCTCGTCTTTGGCTGTGCGATCTGCTTCGCGATGCAAATCGTCATTACAGGCAAGTACGCCCCGCGCTTCCCCGCCTTGCCGCTGGCGATTGTACAGCTGTTCACTGTCGCGCTGTTAAGCTGGGCTTACGCTTTCTTGTTTGAAGATTATCAGCGCGCCTTCGACCCAGCCATCCTGCTGATCCCGGAAGTTGCCTTTGGCTTGTTTATCACTTCCATTTTTGCGACGGCATTGGCTTTTCTCGCCCAGACCGCCTTGCAAAAAAAGACCAGCTCCACGCGTGTCGCACTCATCTTTGCTTTGGAGCCTGTTTTTGCCGCCCTTACTTCGTATGTCTTTATTCACGAGGTCCTAAGCGGCCGTCAGCTCGTCGGCTGTCTCTTGATCTTCGTCGGCATGATCCTGGCTGAGCTGCCGATCAAGGAATGGCTGGAGAATGCAAAGCAGCGAAAGCAGAATCAGAAGCATTCCGCTTAAGAAGGAAGAAAGGTTCCCACCTCAACAGGTAGGAACCTTTTCTATTGCCTGTCCCATTTGACTTCCTGCAGCACGCTGTCGACAAACATGCTCATCACATTGCCGCATACCTTTTGCGGCATCGTCTCCGCGCGTTTGACCAGCCGCTTCAGCTTCAGCAGATGATAGACCGCCTGGGCCGTTTTCCCCTCGGTCCCCGCGCTGATCAGCGAGACGGCCGCTTGTCCGACCATCCCCCAAAGGCGATATTTCTCGATCCACGGAAGGCATTCTGCAAGCAGCTTGCGATTTTCAAGGCCATTCAGAAGCTCGTCTGCCGTCGTCTCCATTTCCACGAAGAGAGCTTGTAATTGCCGCAGCGCATCCTGTCTGTTTCCCTGTAAAAAATGAAAGCGAAACTGCAAGAATGCCTCCAGCAAATCAGGCGACTCCCTGTCGTGGAGAAAAGAGCCTTGGACATGCTCGGCAAACCGGCGAAAAGCAGCAGCGTGTTTCCTCCCGACTACCGCCTCAATGGCCCTGTCCCATGCTGCTTCTGCCTGATAGCTTTGCGGATTATGCAAATACTCGGCAGCCGTCATCAACGGGATCTTGGAACACTCGGGCAAAGACATGGCATTCGCGACGTATCCGGCAGCGTAGTTGCACAGGTCATGGTCGCGATTGCGCAATGGACCGATATGAAGCTCATTGGCCATCGCCAGATCATTCACCGGATAGTTGTCCCAATAGAGCGGACGACGCTGGGTGTAGGTCAAAAAGCGCATGGCATCCTGACTGGTCAGATAAGGGGAACAGACAAATCTCCCCGTCCAGAACAATTCGACGGACCGCGGGAGATGGCGCCCCAGATAGGAGATATACGGTTCATCCCCCATACCGCTGTACTGGGTCGGACAGACCAGCAGCTTACCCGTCTCAGGCCAGTTGCTGATCTCCTCCCAGATCCATCTGGCTGTCGCGACATGCGCTTCCGCCAGATGGGAAAATGCTGCTTGATCCCCTTCATGCATCAACTGCAGCGGGATGTCATCGTACAAAAGAGCAAACTGGCGCACGCCCTGCCTATACACCGAGTGGAACTTGTCCTTCAAGGCCTGTAGATGGGCTTTGCTGGCGTACTCCATGCCAAAGCCGGGACTGAGCGCATAGACGAAGGCAAGCCCCCGCTTGGACGCGCCATCTGCCCACTCGCGGATCTGCTCCAGCTCCTGCTGCGAATGAGGCTGCATCCAGCGGTCCCGCAAGCTCGAATCTTCTTTTGGAGAGTAGACATAGGTGTTAAACCCGCAGCTCCCCAAAAAATCAAGCATGTCCAAGCGCTCCTCATGGGTCCAAGGCGGCCCGTAGAAGCCTTCGATTACCCCCGTAATAGCAAAACAAGCATGTTCGCTCACGGAAGACATCCCCCTGCCTCATGGTCTGGGTTATGATGGTTTTTCGTTATCTGGCTGATCGTTTGCCGCGCGTAAACGCCGCATGATTTCTCCCCACAGCTCGTCCTTGCCTTGCCCGGTCTCGGAGGAGAAAACGATGATGGAATCATCGCCGCGCAGGTTCAAATCCTGGCGAATCACCTTGAGATGCTGCATCCAGCGTCCGCGGGCGATCTTGTCCCCTTTTGTCGCGACGACAACGGTAGGAATCCCGATTTGCTTGCACCACTCGTACATCGCGACGTCATCCTTGCTCGGCGCATGCCGGATGTCCACCAGCTGGATGACAAAACGAAGCTGTTCGCGGTTTTTCAGATAGCCTTCGATCATTTTTCCCCATTGTTCCTTGATCGTCTTGGCTACTTTGGCATATCCATATCCTGGAAAATCAACAAAATAAAGCATCTGATTGACGCGGAAATAGTTCAGCGTCTGGGTTTTACCCGGCCGAGAACTGATGCGGGCCAGACCCTTGCGATTCATCATTTTATTCAATAAGGACGATTTCCCTACATTGGAACGGCCCACCAGCGCAACTTCGGGCAGACCGTCCTCCGGGTATTGCTTCGGACCTACGGCACTGATGACAAACTCAGATGAGGTTACCTTCATGACTGGCCACCTTCTGGCTGTCTGGTCAAAGCGTAGCGAAGCACTTCATCCAGATGCTCTACTGGATAGAATGTCAGCTCATTGCGGACACTTTCCGGAATGTCATCAATGTCTTTTTCATTATCCTTCGGCAAGACGATCGTCGTCAGACCCGCACGATGGGCAGACATGGATTTTTCCTTCAAACCGCCGATCGGCAGCACACGGCTGCGCAAGGTGATCTCCCCGGTCATCCCGACTTCTTTTTTCACCGGGATTTGCGTCAAGGCAGACACCAAGGCTGTCGCCATCGTAATCCCAGCGGATGGACCGTCTTTGGGAATCGCACCCTCCGGAACATGGATATGAATGTCATTCTTCTCATGGAAATCGGGATCGATGCCCCACTCCTTGGAACGGGAACGGATGTAGCTGAAGGCAGCCTGTGCCGATTCTTTCATGACGTCGCCGAGTTGTCCGGTCAGCGTAAGTTTGCCTTTGCCAGGTAGAATGCTTACCTCGACATTCAGGGTATCTCCCCCTGCCTGCGTCCACGCCAGCCCCGTCACCGAACCGATCTGATCCTTCTTCTCCGCCAAGCCGTAGCGATAGCGAGGTTTTCCCAAGAGCGTCTCCAAAGTCTTTGCGGTGACCACAACGCGTTTTTTCTCGCCGCTGACGATCAGCTTGGCCGCCTTGCGACAGATATTGGCCGCTTCCCGATTGAGATTGCGCACCCCGGCTTCCCGCGTGTACTGGCGAACCAGCTTGATCATGGCGTCTTCGTTTACCTGCAGCTTATCCTTGCCAAGCCCGTGATCCTCCATTTGTTTGGGGAGCAGGTAGCCGCGCAGGATGTTCAGCTTCTCCAATTCGGTATAGCCTGCGATCGAGATGACTTCCATCCGGTCCAACAGGGGGCGCGGGATGGTGTGCAGGCTGTTTGCTGTCGTGATAAACATGACATTGGTCAGGTCATACGTTTCTTCAATGTAGTGATCGGAAAACTTGTCGTTCTGATTCGGGTCCAGCACTTCCAGCAAAGCGGAAGCCGGGTCGCCGCGGAAATCAGAAGCCAGCTTGTCAATTTCGTCGAGCAGGAAAACCGGATTGACCGTGCCAGCCTGCTTCATGCCCTGGATGATCCGTCCAGGCAATGCACCGACGTAGGTACGACGATGGCCGCGGATCTCCGCTTCGTCGCGAACGCCGCCTAGCGAAATGCGGACGAATTCACGTCCCAATGCACGAGCAACGGAGCGAGCCAGGGAGGTTTTCCCTACCCCTGGAGGACCGACCAGACAAAGAATCGGACCGCGCATGGAATTGACCAGCTTTTGAACAGCCAGGTATTCCAGCACCCTCTCCTTCGGCTTTTCCAAACCGTAATGATCCTCATCCAGCACTTTTTCCGCGTGGGCAATGTCCAGATTGTCTTCCGTCTTTTTGGTCCACGGCAATGCCAGCAGGGTGTCGATATAAGTGCGAATCACCGAGCCTTCCGCAGAGGTGGACGGCATTTTTTCCAAACGGTCCAGCTCTTTTTCGATCTTCGCCTTGATCCGTTCTGGCGCATCGGATTTTTCAAGCTGTGCCCGAAGTTCGTCTACCTCACCCTGACGTCCGTCACGGTCTCCAAGCTCTTTTTGGATCGCTTTCATCTGCTCGCGCAGGTAGTATTCCTTTTGCGTGCGCTCCATCTGTTTTTTCACGCGGTTGCCGATCTTGCGCTCCAGCTCCAATACCTCGCGCTCGTTGTTGAGAATCGTCAACAGGATCTCCAAACGCTCCTGAATGTTGACCGTCTCCAGGATCTCCTGCTTATCCTTCATTTTCAGCGGAAGATGGGAGGCAATCACATCAGCCAGCCTGCCTGGCTCCTCGATGTCGGAGACGGAGGTCAAGGTCTCCGGGGTTACTTTTTTGGACAGCTTGATATACTGCTCAAAATGGTTGAGAACGGATCGCATCAGGGCTTCGACTTCATTCTCTTCTGCGTTTTCTTCCTTCAAATATGTAACGGAGACAATGAAGTAGTCCTCCGTCTGCAGATACTCCTCGATTTTGGCGCGCTGAAGCCCTTCTACCAGGACACGAATCGTGCCGTTTGGCAGTTTCAGCATTTGTTTAACCCGGGCCACCGTACCAATTTTGTAGATTTGCTCCGCATTCGGTTCTTCTATGTGGACCTCTTCCTGCGTTGCCAACAGGATTTTGTTGTCATCCACCATCGCTTGCTCCAATGCGCGAATGGACTTTTCCCGCCCAACGTCGAGATGGAGTACCATAGTTGGATACACTAGCAATCCTCGCAACGGGAGAAGCGGTAATTCTCGTTTACCGGAACGTTCAGCCAAACTTATGCACCTCTCCTTAGTTGTTCCCTTGATTAAAGATTCAGTTAACACGCAAAAACGGCTCCGACAGCCGTTTTTGATCGTCGAACATACAACCCGCCGACACGAGAGACGCCGGTCCATCCAGCTTTATCAGACTTGATGCAGATATATGCAGCGTCCTCGTATCACCGACAAGTCGAAGCTTTTTTCCATTGTAGCGCAAACGCAATCTGATGTCTAATCCGCAAGCGCTCTCGACTGTTACAGGGACATTGGAGAGGAAGCCAGTTCTTCTGCCGGCAACTGCAAGGTAAATCCGGCTTCTTCGGTTTCCGGCAGCTTCTCTTCAAGGACAGCCAGTTCCAGCACTTGTGACACCGTAGATACGGGAATGATCTCGATTCCTTTCATCTCGGCAAAAATGGACTGCCAATTCTCCTCCGGGATCAGGACTCGCGTCGCTCCAGCCAGACGGGCCGCTTCTACCTTGGCTACCACACCACCGACTGGCTTTACTTTTCCGTGGATGCTGACTTCTCCAGTCATCGCCAGCAGGTTATCCACCGGCACCTCCCGGATGGCGGAGTAGATGGCCGTTGCGATGGTAATCCCGGCAGAAGGCCCATCGACAGGGACACCGCCCGGAAAATTGATGTGCAGGTCGTAATCATACGGTTGCACTCCCATGCGATGCAGGACGGTCAGTACGTTTTCGATGGAGCCTTTGGCCATCGACTTGCGGCGGATCGTCCGGCTTCTGCTGCCCATCTCTTCTTCTTCTGCCATCCCGGTCATGGCTACCCGGCCTTGGCCTTTTGCGGCTGCGGGCGAGGCAGTCACTTCCAATTCCATTACGCTGCCCATATTGGGACCGTATACTGCAAGCCCGTTGACCAGTCCTACCTGCGGCTGATCGTGCACCTGCTTTTCCATGCGCGGTGATTTCTGACTGCTGTGCATCACCCATTCCACATCGGATGCCTGGATCACTTTTCGTTCCTCCGTCAGGGCAATCCCTGCCGCAATCTGCAAAGTGTTGATTGCTTCGCGACCATTCGTCGCGTAGCGTTCGATAACGGAGACGGCATCGTCCATGATGGTCATCTCCATTTTCGGTACAGCCGTCCGAACAATGCTGCCGATTTCTGCCGCTTTTAACGGGCGGAAGAAAATTTCCAGACAGCGGGAACGCAGCGCCGCTGGCAATTCTTCCGGCAAGCGGGTCGTAGCTCCGACCAGGCGGAAGTCGGCAGGCAAGCCGTATTTGAACACGTCGTGGATATGGGAGGGGATTTGCGTATTTTCCTCGCTGTAGTACGCGCTCTCCAGCATCACCTTGCGATCTTCCAGAACCTTGAGCAGTTTATTCATTTGCACCGGATGAAGTTCCCCGATCTCGTCGAGAAAAAGCATTCCACCGTGGGCCTTGGTGACTGCCCCGGGCTTAGGTTGGGGAACACCCGCCTGACCGAGCGAGCCTGCCCCTTGGTAGATGGGATCGTGCACGGAGCCAATCAGCGGATCGGCAATCCCTCGTTCATCAAAACGGGCAATCGTCGCATCAATCTCGATAAACTTGGCATCTGCGGTAAAAGGGGATAAGCTGTTCCTTTTTGCTTCTTCCAACACGACGCGGGCAGCTGCCGTCTTCCCAACTCCCGGAGGGCCGTAGATGATTACATGCTGGGGATTGGGTCCGCATAATGCGGCACGCAGCGCTCGCAAGCCATCCTCCTGTCCGACAATCTCTTCCAGCTTCGCAGGCCGCGTTTTTTCCGAGAGCGGCTCCGTCAATGCGATCATGCGCAAGCGGCGCAAGGAATCCAAATCCTTTTTTGATTCCTTTTCCGAGGAGTTCTTCGTATTTCTTTGTGCCCGCAAAAGGTTCCAAAAATACGTCCCGATGACGATCCCGACAATCACTTCAATTACGGCAATGACTAATGTTGTATAGTTCATCTGAATCCCTCCCATACGATTCTGGCAGCTATTCATCCCAGGAAACATCTATGAGCTTTACCAAGTAGTATTGCCGCTTGCTGGGGGAGGTAAACCATACTTCCTGTTGTTACCAGCCTTGTGAAAAGCTCTTCGAAATGGTGCTGTAGGGGGAGAAGAAGATTTCCAGTCTGCGCTCCGTTCTGCGTCCTGCAAAGAAGCGGGGACTGCCCGCTCCGCGAGGAGTGGCGGGGAACCGCAAAAGCAGCCGTCTCACTGAAGTGATTCAGGGTTGCGGTTCTTTTTCCCGCCTCTCCTCGCTCCGCTGGGTTGGACTTCGCAATGAGCTTGCCTGGAAATCTTCTTCCCCAGGTACACCCGCGGTTCTCAGGAACTTTTAGAATTGTGGCTCTTCTTACAAAAAAGGAACCCATTTAACTTTAGGGATTTTGTACGACTGCTAAGGCTCTTATTTTGTGTATTTAAGCATTCGGCTGCGCGGAGAAGGGGATTTCCAGGCGCAGCTTATGGCGTAGTCCTGCTTAGCGGAGCAGGGATTGGCGGGAAAAAAGAATCGCAACCTTGCGCACACTTCGTAGCGTCGGCTGCTTTTGCGATTCCCCGCCAATCACTGCGCAGCGGACAGTCCTGGCATCCTTGCGGGACGGAGAGGGAAGCGAAGCATGGAAATCCCCTTCTCCCTACTACGGCTCCATTTCAAGAAAAAAAGAGGCTACTCCTCCATGGAATAGCCTCTCATCATTTACCTATAAGATTACGCCGTTTCGGAACGGGCATTTTCTCCTTCTTTGGTCATCAACTTCGGCTGTACCTTGTCGCGAACGGTTTCCTCAGTGATGACGCACTTGCTTACGTCGTCACGCGACGGCAGTTCGTACATCATGTCCAGCATGATTTGCTCGATGATGGCACGCAGGCCGCGAGCGCCGGTGTTGCGTTTGATCGCTTCCTTGGCGATTTGCAGCAGAGCGCCTGCATCGAACTCCAGTTCGACGCCATCGAGGCTCAGCAGTTTTTGGTACTGCTTCACCAAAGAGTTTTTCGGCTCGGTCAGAATGCGGATCAGGGTGTCCTCATCCAACGGCTCCAGTGTCGCCAGAACCGGCAGACGGCCGACGAATTCCGGAATCAGCCCAAAGCGCAGCAAGTCTTCCGGCAGGACGTATTTCAGGTATTCGCCTGCTTTCAGATCGCCTTTGATGCCTTCGTTCAGATCGCTGCCAAACCCGATCACCTTTTTGCCCAGACGGCGCTTGATGATTTGCTCGATGCCGTCAAAGGCACCGCCGCAGATAAACAGGATATTGGACGTATCGATCTGGATGAATTCCTGATGCGGATGCTTGCGTCCGCCTTGTGGCGGCACGCTGGCAACCGTACCCTCGAGAATTTTCAACAGGGCTTGCTGTACCCCTTCACCGGATACATCGCGCGTGATGGACGGATTTTCCGACTTGCGCGCTACCTTGTCGATCTCATCGATGTAGATAATGCCTTTTTCCGCTTTTTCCACATCGTAGTCTGCAGCCTGAATCAGCTTCAGCAGGATATTCTCTACGTCCTCACCCACATAGCCCGCCTCTGTCAAAGAGGTAGCGTCTGCGATGGCAAATGGCACGTTGAGAATGCGCGCCAGTGTTTGCGCCAAGAGCGTCTTCCCGCTGCCGGTCGGACCGATCAGCATGATGTTGGATTTTTGCAGCTCCACATCCTCGATCTTTGCACCGGAGTTGATCCGCTTGTAGTGATTGTATACCGCTACCGACAGCGATTTTTTCGCCAGATCCTGTCCAATCACATAATCGTCCAGGATTTTGCGGATTTCGATCGGCTTCGGAATCTCTTTCATATCCACTTCTTCTTCTGTGCCCAGTTCTTCCTGCACAATCTCGTTGCACAACTCGATACACTCGTCACAAATGTATACACCGGGACCGGCTACCAGCTTGCGCACCTGTTCCTGGGACTTGCCGCAGAAGGAGCACTTCAGTTGGCCCTTGTCGTCATTAAACTTAAACATGCGCGTCACCTCACAACAGGTCAGTTTTTGCGTTCAATAATAGCGTCAATCAATCCGTAGGCTTTGGCTTCTTCGGCACTCATAAAATTGTCGCGATCCGTATCTGCTTCCACGCGCTCATATGGCTGTCCTGTCCGTTCCGACAAAATTTCATTCAACTGCCGCTTGGTTTTCAAAATCCAGTCGGCGTGAATCCGTATGTCTTCTGCCTGTCCGCGCACACCGCCCAGCGGCTGATGAATCATGACTTCGCTGTTCGGGAGGGCAAATCGCTTCCCTTTTGCGCCAGCCGCCAACAGGAATGCACCCATGCTGGCAGCCATGCCTACACAAATCGTCGAGACATCTGGCTTGATATACTGCATCGTGTCAAAAATGGCCATTCCTGCCGTGACAGAACCGCCGGGAGAGTTTATGTATAGGGAGATGTCTTTGTCCGGATCCTCAGCCTGCAAAAACAACAGTTGGGCGACAACAAGATTGGCAACTTCGTCATCAATCTCGGTCCCCAAAAGGATAATCCGGTCTTTCAAGAGGCGCGAGTAGATATCGTAGGAACGTTCGCCTCGATTCGTCTGCTCAATCACCATAGGAATCAGCATATGTATGTTCCTCCTTTCCCAAAAGGATTACCCAGTTGGAAAAACAAGGCACGAGAAATCGTGCCTTGTCATCCGCCATGCCAGAGTGAGGCGTAGCCTGACCACTGGCTATTCATGCGTTCCTCTAAGTTTATGCACTTACTTTGTTTTCTGCAACCAAGAAATCGACAGTTTTGCGAGTTTGAACATCGCGTTTGAGGGCAACCAGGCCGTCTTGAGCGGAGAAGATTTTGCGCAGCTCATCAGCTGGGCGGCCATACATAGCTGCCAGCTTCTCGAGTTCTGCGTCTACATCTTCGTCTGTCGCCACGATGTTCTCTGCTTTGCCGATTGCTTCCAAAGTCAGGGAAGTACGTACACGGGAAGTAGCGTCCTGACGCAGTTGATCGCGCAGTTGGCTCTCGTCCATGCCGGAGAATTGATAGTACAGCTCCAGCGTCATGCCTTGGTATTGCAGGCGTTGACCAAATTCGCTCACCATTTGATCCAGCTCATGCTCTACCATAACGGCAGGCAGGTCGATTTCTGCATTTTCAGCAGCTTTCAGTACAAGCTGTTCACGGATGTATTGATCTTTCTCTTGTGCCGCTTTTTCTTCCAGTTTCTTTTTGGTGTCTGCTTTGAGCTCTTCCAGCGTGTCGAACTCGCTCACGTCTTTTGCGAACTCGTCATCCAAAGCAGGCAGGTTTTTGCGCTTCAGGCCATTCAGCTTCACTTTGAATACCGCTTCTTTGCCTGCGAGGTTTGGAGAGTGGTATTCTTCTGGGAAAGTGACAGTAATGTCTTTTTCTTCGCCCAACGTCATACCCACTACTTGCTCTTCAAAACCAGCGATGAATGTGCCGGTACCCAGCTCCAGCGCATAGTCTTCCGCTTTGCCGCCTTCAAAAGCGACACCGTCCTGGAAACCTTCAAAATCGATGATGGCTTGGTCGCCGTTTTCAGCAGCGCCTTCTTCGATTGTTACCAGTTCAGCATGGCGTTCTTGCATGCGTTTCAGTTCTGCGTCCAGGCTTTCTTCGGTTACCTCGAATTCCTTCGGTTCGATCGTCAGGTTTTTGTAGTCGCCCAGCTTCACTTCCGGTTTTACCGTTACGGTAGCCTTGAAGATCAGAGATTTGCCTTGCTCCATTTGCTCTACGTCTACTTCTGGACGGTCAACTGGCTCGATCCCAGTTTCTTGTACTGCTTGTCCGTAAGCGGTTGGCAAGAGGATATCCAGCGCATCTTGATACAGCGACTCTACGCCAAAGCGCGCTTCAAACATCTTGCGTGGAACTTTTCCTTTGCGGAATCCTGGAACTTGCACTTTTTTCACGACTTTTTTAAACGCTTGATCCAATGCCGCATCTACTTGCGAAGCATCTACTTCAACCGTCAGGACTCCCTGGTTATTCTCTACCTTTTCCCAATTTGCTGCCACGTAAACTTCCCCTCCTAGATTGGATCCACGAAAACACCGCCAGCCTTGCAAAAACTAGCTTGCAAAACTCGGGCGATCATATTCTAGTCATTATAACCATTCCAGTATAGCATAAATCTTTTCATTTTCAACCTGACCAACGGATCAGCGCCGCAGAGAATAATTGCCTCCCAATTGCGTTACGAGATTGCCCCGAACATCATAATAAGCAACGGATACCTCTACCTTTTCCGCAGAAGATTCGTTCTGCTCGATCAACGCATAGGTCGGCACTTCAAAACCGCGCGGCATCTGCAGACTGCCGGGGTTCACAAACAGAATATCGCGCTCGACGCCGCAAACAGGCAGATGGGAGTGTCCGAACAAAACGACATTGGCTCCCGTTTCCTCGGCTCGATAATGCAGGCGCAAGAGGGAACTTTTGACGCCGAACAGATGTCCGTGTGTCTGCAGGATATTCAAGTCGCGCCATTTTGTCATTGCTTCGGTCGGTACGGCTTTTGTCGTATCGCAGTTGCCGCGCACCAGCTTCATACCTGAAAAAGGTGCGCGTGTGTGATCGACGCAAAAATCACCGCAGTGAAAGATAAGATCGACAGAATGCCGCTTCACTACCTGCTCCACTTCGCGCACGAGTCCGTGACTGTCGCTCATGACCAGAATGCCCATCGCTCCCACTCCCGTTTCCTCTATATAACTTGCTGATTATCTGTTCTCTTGCAAAAGACGCAGCAATTCCTGCATGGCCATCGCCCGGTGGCTGATCTGGTTCTTCTCCTCCGCGCTGAGCTCAGCCATCATTTTCTGCTTTTCAGGCAGGTAAAACACCGGATCATAGCCAAAGCCGTTGGTGCCAGCCGGTTCCGTGGCAATGACCCCTTCGCAGGAGCCTGTTGCGATCAGCGGCTGACCGCCTGGCTCCACAAGAGCCAGCGTACAGCGGAAGCGAGCCGTCCGCTTCTCCTGCGGAACCCCGTCCAGCTCACGCAGCAGTTTTTTCCAGTTCTCTTCGTCGGTCGCCGTCTCCCCGGCATAACGGGCGGAATAGACGCCGGGACGTCCTTCCAGGGCATCAACTTCCAGGCCCGAGTCGTCGCCAACGGCAGGAAGGTTCAAGTATGTAGATATTGTGACTGCTTTCTTTATGGCATTGGCTTCAAACGTATCTCCGTCTTCGATCACTTCCGGGACATTGTCAAAATCCGCCAGACTGATGCCTTCCCATCCCAAGGAAGCAAACAGCTTGTTGAACTCCTTCACTTTTCCCTGATTGCGCGTCGCCAGCACGATTTGTCTTGCCTCAGACATGGCTTTCACCTACCAGTGTTTCGGCATCGCCCTGCTCTTTGTTGGCGAAAGGTAGAGTCACGTCGGACAAGGCTTGCTTTTGAATGGCAATCAACTGATCGATGCCGTTCTTGGCCAGGGCGAGCATCTCCTGCAATTGCTCCGGCGAAAAAGGAGCGTCCTCCCCCGTGCCCTGCAGCTCGACGAATTTGCCTGCTCCGGTCATCACCACATTCATATCGACCGTCGCAGTCGAATCTTCCTTATAATTCAGGTCGAGCACCGAATCCTCTCCGACTACCCCGACGGATGTCGCCGCTAGAAAATCATGGAGAGGCAACTGCTTCCACACTCCGCTTTCCACCAGCTTATTCATGGCATCGACCATTGCTACATACGCCCCGGTAATGGAAGCCGTGCGTGTGCCCCCGTCTGCCTGAATCACATCGCAATCCAGCCAGATCGTCCGCTCTCCCATCCCTTCCAGATGCACGACGGAACGCAGAGCACGGCCGATCAGCCGCTGAATCTCCATCGTCCGGCCTCCGACTTTTCCTCTGGACGATTCCCGCGGGTTGCGCGTCGCTGTCGCTCTGGGAAGCATGGAGTATTCTGCGGTAATCCAGCCCTTCCCTCCATTTCGCATAAACGGCGGTACCCGATCCTCGATTGTTGCCGTGCAGATCACCTTGGTGTCCCCGATCTCGATCAGGCAGGATCCTTCCGCATGTTTGATGTAATGGCGCGTAATCGTTACCGGGCGCAATTGGTCATTTGCTCGGCTGTCTATTCTCATCTCAAGTTCCCCCTACATGCTTTCATACTCAGCCCATTATACCAGAGGCAGGAAACGCTCTGCCAGTAAACATGACCGCTCTGTCGGATGTGGGACTATTGCCAAAATTCGCGTGAACCGAAATGTAAATGAAAAAAGCGCTTGTGCATGGCTTATAATTTGATTATTATCTAATTAGTTTTTTATCTAATTAAAGGGTGATGATTAATGAATGCCTTGGCACTTGTAAAAAAGCCAAATCTGCGGCGGCTGCTTTCCGCCAATTTTTTCAGCGGGATCGGAGACTGGTTCAACAGTGTGGCTGTACTCAGCCTTTTGCTGGAAGTGACAGGTACAGCGATGGCAGTCGGAATAACCCTGGCCCTGCGTACCTTGCCACACCTCATCTTCGGTCCTATCGGCGGCATCCTGGCTGACCGCTTCAACCGCAAGACGGTGATGATCGCCTGTGATCTGGCTCGCGCTTTCATCGCCCTCTCCTTTCTCTTGATCTCCTCCGAGAAAGACGTCTGGATCGTGTATGCTGCCACTTTTTTGCTCGTGATGTTTTCAAGCCTCTACAATCCGTCCAGACTGTCGATTCTGCCGCAAATTGTCAGTCGCGAGGAGTTGGCGGCTGCCAATGCACTGGACCAGACCATTTACGGGACTGTCATGGCGGTCGGCTCCCTGATCGGCGGGGTTTTCGTGGTGATGTGGGGAAATGAAGTCGCCTTTCTGTTCAACTCATTTTCCTTCCTTCTCTCCGGGTGGCTGCTGTTGCGCCTGACCGTACCCGAGCAGGCGGACCAGGAAGAAAAAGCCGCACCCGCCGCAGAGGAGGCAGCAAGCAAAGAGGCAGTAACCTACCGCGAGCTGGTGCAGATGATCTTGCGTACGCCGATTGTACTCGCCATCTTGCTTATGACCGCGATGTGGCCCATCGGCGGCGGATTTTTCAATGTGCTGATCAGCGTCTATGCCTACCAGGTCTTCGATGCGGGAAAATGGGGGATCGGGCTATTGTACGGCGCGATTGGCGCGGGTTTTATCGTCGGAGGGTTGATTGCGGAGTTTTTCCATAAAAGGCCCTATGAGGTGGCAGCTCTCAGCCTGGCCATTGAGGGGCTGGCGTTTATGCTCACCAGCTTTTCCCCCACGCTGTACGTTACCGCGCTGTTTTACGCTCTGTCTACGGTCGCGGGTGGCATGGGCAACGCTTGTCTGCGCACATTGCTGATGAAGCATGTGCATCCCCGAAACCACGGGCGCGTCTTCGCTTTGGATGAGACGTTCTCCAATGTGCTGCTCGGGTTTTCCATGCTTGCGGGAGGATGGATTCTCGCCTTCGCAGAACCGCGTATCGTAGGCTTTGCTGCCAGTGCCTTCGTGACCATTACATCCCTGATTCTGGGCCGCACGATCTGGGTGGAGGGGCAAAGATTCAAAAAGAAAACCACGCGCTGCAAAGCTGCAGGCGTGGTCGAATCTCATCGTGTGGATTAGAAGCTCATCGAATTGACATGGACGGGGCGCGCAACCGGCTTGGAAAAATCGTGGACGTCGCTGGTGAGCGGTTTGCCCTCGACCAGCAGTTGCACCTGCTTGGCTCCCGTGCTCTCCGTCAGGGACAGAACGAGCGACTCCAGCGCGTCGGGACTGGCGTCCTTGCCGTCGTCATACTTCAGGATGTCGCCGCTGAGATTGACGGTGACCAGGTCCTTCTCCTGTTTGACATCCAGCACTTTGGTTGTGCGCAGCAGCGAACTGAACAGCTGGGAATCCTGCTTCGGCCCCTTGATCAGCTCCTCCACGGTTGCTTTGGCAACATCCTGCGTGGACGGGACCAAGCGAGTGACGGGGACGAAGTACGTCCGGGCATCATCCAGTTGTCCCTGGAAATAAACGGTGACAGAAGTGGTGTTTCCGGGGACTGCTCCTTCCGCCAGCTCCAGATTCACCCCGAGCTGACGGTCGAGCTGGGTGATCGGCGTGCTTGCGGCTGGCATCTCCTTGAGCGGCGTTCCATTGATCCAGATCTGGACTGTCTTCACGTTGCCGAATTCCGTCAAGGCGCGTGTGATCGCATTCAGAATGCGCTTCTCATCTTTTTCTTCATATGCTTTGAACTCTTTGGAAAAATCGACTGTGGCGACACCGTCTTTGATGATGAGCCCTTTGACCTGCGTTCCCTCCGGCAGGATAGCGGAAAAGCCGTTGTTGAGCATGCTTTCGACTGGACCGCCTTTGACCATGTAGCTCAGAACCTGTTTTGCCGGCCCCTCTACTTTGGGCAGGGTAAGGGAAACGGGGACGACATACCCATTGGCGTCGCTCAGATAGACGGTTCGTTCCCATGTCTCCTGTACCGCCTCTGGCGCTTGGACTGCCAGAGAACCGTCGTCGTCCGTCGCAGCATCAGGCAATTCTACCGTCACCTCAGACAGCGGAGGTGCATCGATGCTACTCACTTCCTTCTCCGGGCCAAAGAGACCGCAGCCCGAAAGCAGGATCGCACTTACTCCCAGCACGGCCGTCATTTTGCCCATGCGTTGTATCTTCATTTCATCCAGCCTCCTCCAGACACTTTGTACTATCATGTATACGAGCAGGGCTTGGGTTTATGCGTAGAATGTCGTACAAAGTCGCGGCTGGAGATAAAGGCTGGTTTAGGATTGAAAGCTGCCGGCAAGCGAGTGATGCTCGACCGTTACGGGACGATCCAGCCACTCTTCGGCGATCAGACGAAACATCTCGGCATCCCCGCTGGTGACAAAAACAGGCTCGGGTATGCACTTGCCCGGATGAGTCCCGGCTTTGGCCCTGGCGGGGAAGATTTGCTCCGCCAGCTCGCGGGCTGTCTCCTCGGCAGAGTTGATCAAACGAACCTTATTCCCCATGACGTCCTGAATGATCGGTGCGAGCAGAGGGTAATGCGTACATCCCAGTATCAAGGTGTCCAGCTCTTCTGCAAGCAGCGGCTGCAGCGTAGCTTTTACGATTCGGTACGCTTCCTTCGTCTGTGCCAGATGGTTTTCCACCAATGGAACAAAGCCCGGGCATGCCAATCCGCGGACGTACAGCTCCGGCTGGATCCGAAGCAACGCCCGTTCATACGCCTGGGTACGGATCGTGGTCTCTGTCCCGATCACTCCGATTCTTCCCGACTGCGACGCTTTCACAGCCGCCCTCGCTCCCGGCTCGATCACACCGATTACCGGATACGGCAGATAGTTCTGAGCCTCCTCCAGCACCACGGCGGTAGCTGTATTGCAGGCAATGACCAGTGCCTTCAACGGTGTCCGCGCGACGTAATCAATCATTTGAAAGCTGCAGGCGCGAATCTCCTCCGGCGTTTTGGAACCATAGGGACAGCGAGCATTGTCCCCTACGTACAGGATCTTTTCATGCGGCAGTTGGCGAAACACTTCCTTGGCTACCGTAAGTCCGCCTACCCCTGAATCAATAATGGCAATCACTTGATCTTCTTGCATGCTGTGTCTCCCCTGTTGTCGTGAATAATGAACAGCATACCACTTCCTGCCTCTGTGCTACTACCATATGCGGCTTGAAATTTCTTGCACTCCGCAAACGCCGCACCTTCTCTGGGCAAATGTCATACGTTGAAGGTGAGATATATGCAACAACAGGAGGGATCAGCGTGGAAGATCAAACGAGGCAACTGCTGGACTGGAGCCAGTGGGGGCGGCAGTGGGTCGATCAATTGCGCAAGAACAAGCCGCGCAACCGTGAGTTGGAGCGTCATCTCCACAAATTCGACGAGTCTTTTACGAATATTGGAAAAAAGGCATCGCGGTTGGATCGGGCAAACGACTCAGACGAATTGCCGATTTTGGTCTCACAGGCGCATAAAATCCAGGAGCAATTTCATCAGTTTTTACGTCTTGTCCAACAGCAGGAGCAAGAAGGAGACGAGGTACACCTGTTTGCCTCGGCCCCTGCCAAAGCAGACGCCCTTGAGGTCTTGGGTGAAGCGGCACACCGCCCCGCATTGGAACCAGCCGCTCGCTTGAAGCACCACCCGATCTTGGAATCTGCTCGAGACTCATCGCTACAGCCCGTCTTTGAACCCGTTCGGGAAACTCGGCCCCAGCCAAGCCCATCGCGAGAGCGTATCCCGGTAGCCCGCCCTGTCCCTATAGGCCGCCACACGCTGCCTCCGCTGCCTTATGCGTATGATGCGCTGGAACCGCATATCGACGCGGAGACCATGCGGATTCATCACGACAAGCTGCACCAGAAATACGTGGATGATCTGAACAAGGCCGAGCTGAAACTGGCGGAGGCCCGCGCCAATCAAGATTTTGACCTGGTCCGGCACTGGGAGCGGGAATTGGCATTCAACGGGGCAGGACATTATTTGCACACGCTGTTCTGGTACACCATGAGTCCACAGGGAGGAGGCGAGCCGTCAGGAGATCTGGCACAAGCCATCGATCGTTACTTCGGTTCTTTCCCTGCCTTCCAAGCGCATTTTACCCATGCGGCAGAAAAGGCGGAAGGACCCGGCTGGGCGATTCTCGTCTGGTCTCCTCGCTCCTCGCGCCTCGAAATTTTGACAGCGGAAAAGCATCAAAACCTGTCACAATGGGACGTCATCCCGCTCTTGCCGATCGACGTGTGGGAGCACTCCTATTTTCTTGCGTATAAAGAGAAGCGGCCCGACTACGTGAGGGCCTGGTGGAATCTGGTCAACTGGCCTTATGTGGAAGAGCGTTTTGAGCAAGCGAGAAAACTTCGATGGCAGCCCTATTAAGAAAAGCAGCCCATACCGCACCCCTTCAACGCCCTTTTTGCAGATGGGCTGGAGGGGTTTGTTCGCGTTGTGCTGGTGAAGAATGAGCATTGGCAATGTTGTGCTTTTGCTGTACAGTCAAGATGGCAGTTTCCATTGTCACGCCCATTTTCGCAAGGATGTGTCCGTTTCCATGAAGAAGAGAATTCCCTACTGGCTTGTCGTCACACTTCTTTCCTGTGTGACCGTCGGGTATGCAGCCCCCGCTCACATCGTTCTGAGCACGATCAACCAAAGCTTTTTGCTTGGCCTTTTTCTCCTCATCGCAGGTGGCATCGCCATCGTCCTGCGCTCCGGGTTCCTTACGGTGTTCACCAAGGGATTTCGCGAGCTAAAACAGATCTTCTTCCGCAAGCCGCGTATTCTCAAGGATGACCTGTTCCAAGCGGACGATCCTTCTTTCCAACGCAAAAAAGAGATGTTCTTCCAAAGAGGAACATCCCTTCTGATCGAAGCCGGCCTCATGCTGGTCCTGTTTTCCATCGGACTGACGCTTCTATATTATGGACAGGCCTGACATGCCGATGTTCGCTTGAAAAAGCTCCTGCGCCTACATGTCCAGCAAATGGCATGCTACCCAATGATCCGGCTTCGCTTCTTTCCACAGCGGCTCCGCCTCGGCACAGCGCGGAACGGCCAATGGACAGCGGGTGCGAAAACCGCATCCGCTCGGTTTATTTGCAGGGCTGGGCAAATCTCCCTGGAGGACAATCCGCTCACGCTTGATGGTCGGGTCCGGCACCGGCACCGAAGAGAGCAGTGCCCGCGTATACGGATGGAGCGGTTCTGCGTACAATTCGCCGCTCGGAGCCATCTCCACCATTTTCCCCAGGTACATCACGCCGATCCGGTTGGAAATATGCTTTACCATGGACAAATCATGGGCGATAAACAGGTAGGTCAAGCCACGTTCCTGCTGCAAATCCTCCAGCAGATTGACCACCTGCGCCTGGATCGATACGTCCAGCGCGGAAATCGGCTCGTCGGCAATAATAAACTCGGGCTCAACAGCCAATGCACGTGCAATGCCGATCCGCTGGCGCTGTCCACCGCTGAATTCATGCGGGTATCGCTGGGCATGATCCTTATGCAGTCCTACCAGCTCCAGAAGCTCCGCGACACGCTCACGCCTCTTGCCGCGACCCAATCCGTGGATGTCCAATCCTTCTGCTACGATATCTTCGACCGTCATCCGCGGATTGAGGCTCGCCTGCGGGTCCTGAAAGATCATCTGCACATCACGGTTGAACTGATTGACCTCTCTCCCCCGCAGCTGATGTACATTTTTTCCCTTGAACAGCACTTCCCCGTCCGTATTTTCATACAAGCGGATCAGGGTGCGCCCCAACGTGGATTTGCCGCAGCCGCTCTCGCCGACCAGTCCCAGCGTCTCTCCCTTGCGGATGGAAAAGGAGACTCCGTCCACCGCTTTTAAAACAAAATCAGAGGACATGGAAAAATGCTTCTTCAAATCCCTGACTTCCAGCAATACATCACTCATTAATCCTGCCTCCCTGCTGCAACCAATTCATCGATGCGCGGCGCTCGCTCGTCATGCAGCCAGCATGCGGCTTCATGTCCTTTGTCAAACGTTTTCGTTGGCGGCATCTGCTGCTTGCATATCTCCATGGCAAAATCGCATCTCGCGGCAAAGGCGCAACCGACAGGCGGGTTGAACAGATCTGGCGGCGCTCCCTCGATCGGAATCAAGCGCTGCTTTTCGCTCTCATCGAGACGCGGCAGCGAACGCATCAAGCCCCACGTATACGGGTGACGCGGATTGGCGAACACCTCTTCAACCGTCCCCGTCTCTACAACCATCCCTGCATACATGACGACCATTCGGTGCGCAATCTCTGCCACGACCCCGAGATCATGCGTAATGATGACGACAGCCAGCTCTTGCTCCTCCTGCAATTGCTTCAGCAGATCGAGGATCTGAGCCTGAATCGTTACGTCCAATGCGGTCGTCGGCTCATCCGCAATGACCAGTTTCGGGTTGCAAGCCAATGCAATGGCGATGACGACGCGCTGTCTCATCCCGCCGCTAAACTGGTGCGGATACTGGTCGACGCGCTGCTCCGGGTCGGGAATGCCGACGAGGCGAAGCATCTCAATCGCGCGTTTTTTCGCTTCCTCACGCGATACCTTCTGGCTGCGCACAAAGCCCTCTACGATCTGAGCTCCCACCTTCATGGTCGGGTTCAAAGCGGTCATCGGGTCCTGGAACACCATCCCGATCTGTGTACCGCGAATCCCCAGCAGTTCTTTCTTGGGAAGCTTGCTGATCTCGGTCCCTTCGAATACGACCTTGCCATCGACGATGCGGCCAGGAGGGTTGGGAATCAGCCCCATGATAGCCTGGGCTGTCACGCTCTTGCCGCAGCCGCTCTCCCCGACGATCGCGACTGTCTCTCCCTTTTCGACATGGAAGGTAACGCCGCGGACCGCCTGTACTTCGCCGCCATATGTTTTGAAGTTCACTTTTAAATTTTCAATCGAAAGCAAATGCTCTTTCATCTTCTCTTCCTCCCTCCACTTTTTAATCACGCAGACGTGGGTCAAGTGCGTCCTGCAAGCCGTCCCCAAACACGTTGAACGCAAACATCGTCAGCGAAATCATCAACCCCGGGAAGAAGAGCCGCCACCAGTCACCAGTCAATATCACGCCCATCGCATCATTGGTCATCGTCCCCCAGCTGGCTGCCGGCGCTTGGACGCCCAGTCCCAAAAAACTGAGGAAAGACTCCGCAAAAATCGCAGAGGGAATCGTAAACGTCAGGTTGACGATGATCACACCGAATGTGTTGGGAATCAGATGCTTGAGCAAGATGCGGGAAAACTTCGCTCCCAAAACCTGTGCGGCCATGATAAATTCCTGGTTCTTCAGCTGCAGAATCTGTCCGCGCACCAGCCGCGCCATGCCCACCCAGCCTGTTGCAGACAGGGCGATGATGATCGTCAAAATCCCTGGCTCCATCACGACCATCAATAGAATGACGACCAACAGATACGGCAGACCATACAGAATTTCAATGACGCGCATGATCAGATTATCGATCCGATCCCCTTTTTTGCCTCGACCTGACATGTATCCCGCGATTCCGCCGACCGTGACTCCGATCACCAAGTCGATCAGGGCAGCTACCACTCCGATCGTCAAGGAGATTCGGGCACCGGACCACGTCCGGGCAAACATGTCGCGCCCCAGCTCATCGGTACCGAACCAATGCTCCGCCGAAATTTCCTTGTTGCGGTCCAGCAGACTTTGATCCGAGTGGCTGTAGGGTACAAGCAAAGGCCCGATCAATGCCATGACCACCAAAAAGAGGATGATGAACAATCCGAGCATAGCCAGTTTGTTTTTCACCAATTTTCGGATTACTTGCTGCCAATTACTCAGACTTGGCCGCGTGATCACCTGTGCTGCCTGATTATCCTTGGTCAACGGGCGGAACAGCGGGTCTATTCTTTGATCCATCTCCATACATCATCCCTCCTTCTTGGTGAGCCTGATTCGCGGATCAATCAGACTGTACGCGATATCGATCAAAAAGATCGTGACGATCAGAATCGCACTGTAAAAAATGGTTGTTCCCAGGATGACGGGATAATCCCGGTTAAAAATACCATCTACAAAATACTTGCCAATACCCGGGATCGCAAAGATTTTTTCGACTACAAAGGTCCCTGTGATCAGCGAAGCAATCAGCGGTCCCAAGAACGTGACGACAGGCAAAATGGCGTTGCGGATCCCGTGCTTGATCACAATCAGCACAGTCGGAATCCCTTTGGCCTCTGCCGTGCGGATATAGTTTTGATTCATCACTTCAATCATGCTCGCACGCATATAACGGGTGATAATCGCAATCGGACCGAATGCCAGCGCGAGCGACGGCAGGACGGTATGCATCCACGTCCCCCATGTGGCGACAGGGAACAGTGGAAGCTTGATCGCCAGGTAATTAATCAGGAGCGGTGCCAAAATAAAGCTTGGCACAGCAACACCAAGAACAGCCAGCGCCATGGCGATGTAATCCAGCGCTCTGTTGCGATTCAAAGCTGCAATAATTCCGAACAACACACCGAAAATCAATGCGATGACAATGGCTTGTCCGCCAAGCCAGGCCGAAGCGCTGAAACCGTCAGCGATCATATCATTCACATTGCGCGAATCCGACTTGATCGAAGGGCCTAGATCAAGAGACACCAGATTTTTCAGATACATGAAATACTGAACAGGCAACGGTTCGTCTAAGTGGTATTTCGCACGCAAATTGGCGAGGATCTGCTCGGGCAGTTGGTCCGATTCGGATGCGAACGGATTACCCGGGATGGCGTGCATCAATGAAAAGGTAAGCGTCACAATGATCCACAGGGTCAGGAACATCATCAAAACACGCTTCAGCAGATAGTTGGACATGGTGACCCCTCCTTTTTTACTTGGCTAGCTCGTAGATGGCTTGAGCGTAGATAGCCATCGCACGCATGAGATCCTCGATCTCGATATGCTCGTCCGTCTGATGGGCCGTAGATGCCCTCCCCGGAAAAAGCGGTCCGAAAGCAACCCCTGACGACATCATCTTGGCGTAGGTTGCTCCGCCCGAAGACAAGAGCTCAGCAGGCATGCCTGTGTGTTCTTCGTAGACGCGGGACAGCGTTTGCACGACAACATGATCGCTCGGGACGTAATGAGCGGATGATGAACGCAGTTCTGCCAGTGTCAAGCCCATTTCAGCCACTCGCTCTTTTAGCCGTTCGATCCGCTCCTCTTTAGATACGGTAGCGGGATAACGGATGTTTAACCGAATATTTCCTCCCTCAGCCTGACTGTAGCGCAGGATGCCGGCGTTTACAGTCAGCTTGCCAGAGACCTCATCCTCACAGGCCAGCCCCAAACGTTCTGCGTAGAAATCCTCGTGCAGGATATCTGACAATAGGGAAATATACGAATACGCCGAACCTTCAAACGGGTATTGGCGCAGAAAACATGCCAGGGTTGTCCCAGCATTCTTTCCGATCTGCGGCTCCATCCCGTGTGCGTTGATTCCAAATAATGTAAGCGTCAGATTCCCATCTTCGCCGAGGACTGCTTCTCCCGTCGTGGATTTCTCCGCGACAAATGCCGGCCACTTCGCAAGCATCTCCTGCAAAACGGAGGGCTCATCTACAGATACGATCGCGACAGCCCGATCCGGCACGCTGTTCCCCTGATTGCCGGAGACGAAGGAGAGAAGCTTCAAGCCCCCTCCAGCAGCCATTTCGGAGTCTGGCGGAATCGTCAGCGTAGGATTGATCTGCCCTTTTTCAGCGTGGATGATCGGGAAGGAAGCGTCTGGCGAAAAACCAACCTGCGGAAGCGTCTCTTTCTCCAAAAAATGCTTCATGCACAACCAGCCGCTTTCCTCGTCCGTCCCGATGATGAACCGCACCTTTTTAGACAAAGGAAGGCCTGAATCCTTGACGATGTTCATCGCATAATAGGCTGCCAACGCCGGTCCCTTGTCATCCAATGCGCCGCGTGCATAGATTTTGCCGTCCCGGATGCTCGGCTCAAACGGGGGAGTCGTCCAGCCTTCCCCCACGGTCACCAAATCCACATGGACCAGGACGCCAATCTCCTCTGGACCTTCCCCGTATTCGATCACTCCTGCGTAGCCGTCGACATTGCGAGTCACATATCCGTCCGCTTGTCCACGCGCGAGCATATACTCCAACGCTTCGGCGACACCTGCTCCAAAGGGCTTCCCTTCCTGTGCAGTCGTCATATCCTCGATGCTGTTGATCGCCAGAAAGCGCTGCAAATCTGCCAAAAAAGCGTCTCGTCTCAAATATGCCGATTCCTTCCAGTTATGACCCATGACGATTCCCCCTCCCGTTTCGTCGATTTAAATAGCCGAGAAACTGCTCTCCCTTGGAAGAGATTTTACTTCCCTGCCGTCCTTTTCCTACTTGAATCAACTCATTCGATTGCAATAGCTTTAAACGATAGCGAAGCTGTTGAGCGGATATCGCCAATCCATGCGCCTCCAACTGTTCGCTCAGGGCGTAGCGGCCTGTACCTCCCTGCTGCAGTTCCAGCAGAATGGCGACCATCTCCTCCAAAAAGCCGCGCTTGCTGTATTCCTCGACAAGCTGCTCACATTCACCGGAAAACCCGTCTCCCAATGTCTCTGCATTCCCGACGAGGAAGGGCAGCTGGTAAACAAAGCCCTCATCCTCTACAATATGCGCCAGATACTCGACGACATTTTCCAGTTCGCGGATGTTTCCGGGCCATTCGTACTCCTGCATGGCTTTCATCGCTTCCTTCGACAGCGTGAAAGGCGGTCTGCGCAGATCATAGGAGTACTTGCGGATAAAACGGTCGACCAGCCAAGGGATGTCCTCCTGTCTGTGCCGCAACGGCGGCAGATGAATCGGGAGGATGTTCAGCCGGTAATACAGGTCAGCGCGAAATGTTCCTTCCTCAATCATCTGCTTCAGATCTTGATTGGTGGCCGCAATGACGCGGATATCGGTGGGAATGACCTTATTGCCGCCCACTCGCATGATTTGCCGCTCCTGCAGGACACGCAGCAGGCGATTTTGGATAGCACCGCTCGCATCCCCGATCTCATCGAGGAAGATGGTTCCTTTGTGAGCCAACTCAAACCAGCCGATATGGCCCCCTTTTCGTGCACCGGTAAAGGCGCCTTCCTCATACCCGAACAATTCGCTTTCGAGAAGGGATTCGGAAATGGCGGCAAAGTTGACGCCGACGAAGGGCTCTCTGCGCCGCGGCGAGGCATTGTGGATAGCTTGGGCGAGCAATTCCTTACCCGTCCCCGTCTCTCCCAGCAAAAGAACGGTTGAATTGCTTCTGGCAATCTTGCGGGCGATTTGCAGGACTTTTTGAAAGGAGGGACTTTCTCCGTAGATATCATCGAACTGGTATTTTGCCACCAGTCCTTTGCTGTACAGACGCATTCGGTAATCATGTTCCAGCTTTTCGATTTCTACCGCCTGGCGGAACAGCAGCAAGCTGCCCAGGAAGCGACCTTCCATAAAGATGTGCGTCTTGCGAAAAAAATAGGTCTTGTTCGCCCAATCCACCAAAATATCCTCATTCTCTTCACATTGCTGCTGCAGATGGTAAAAATCGGATGGCAGGCTGACAGCTGCCTTCTCTCCGACAATGCTGGCACCGCGCAGGTTGAGGGAATCGATTGCCTTTTGATTGATAAAACGGATAATTTCCTCTTCGTCGCAAGCAATCACGGCATCCTCGATCCCATTGACGATGGCTTCCAAATACTTGCTCAGCAGATGGGCATGTTGAATCTCATTGTTCAGTTCTTTCGTGATGTACACCAGCGACTGCATGATGCGCATTGTCACTTTTTGGAAATTGTCATTGTCAAAATGCGTGTAAATGGCGAGCCACGTAGACAGATCGATAACCCGAAAACCGATGTCGACGACCTTGCGAATATGCGGCGGTACATGCTCCGCTTCTCCTGGCGTCACGGCAATCTCGATATCTTTCGGATAATCTGCTCCGGGATAGTACGGATACAACTCAAAATCCAGTCCGGAAGCGCGGATCAATTCGATGTTATCGTATGCCGTTTCGGGGGTATCGCTGACCAATAGGACTTTGATCCCTTTGGGAATCTCCAGCATGCCGCGAAGGTTCTGATAGGAAAACATCCGCTTCGCGATAATCATCTTGCTTCCTTGTGGCAGATAGGACTCTACCATGCCCTCAAGGCTCGGAGAAGAAATGACCACGAGTGATCCTTCTGCGATGGGCCTGAAGGCAAGCTGATCGACGCGTATGCCTTCGATATGAAAGTCATCGGACACACCCAATTCCACACACTGGCTGACAGCAGAGTGCAAGAATTCATCCATTTTTGCAATGAAGGTGACACTTTTTTTCTCCATTCCATCCGCTCCACGAGGTAAAGTGAAGACAAGGGCTTCTCATGCAGACCCTTGTCTTCACCTATTTTACTATTTCTTCTCAATCTCCACCCATTTATAGTCGAGCGTACCTACAGGGTGTCGCAAAATACCTTTGATGTTCGGTTGATCCATAAACACCTTCGTATTGAAGTAGACCGGAACCAGCGGCATGTCATTCATGAAAATGGATTCCGCTTCATGCATCAGGCCGAAGCGCTCTTTCTCATCTGCCGTATTGCGGATTTTCGCTACGAGCGCATCATAGTCTGGATTGCTGTAGTTGATGCGGTTGCCAGGATGATCCGTTACAAAGAGCTCCAGGAAGTTGATTGGATCACCATAATCAGCAGGAATGGTGGAGCGGGAGAACTGAAGCTGGCGAGCGCGCTGCTCTGCGAGGAATACGTTCCATTCCTTGTTTTCCAGCTTGACGTCAACGCCGAGATTCTTCTTGTACATCTCCTGCATCACTTGTGCGATCGCTTTATGGGTATCGCTTGTATTGTACGTCATGGTGACTGGCGGCAATGTCGTCCAGCCTTCTTCTTCCATCCCTTTTTTCAGCAGTGCCTTGGCTTGTTCGACATCATTATCCTTGAAGAAATCGCCGCCTTTTTCACGGAAGTCCGTTCCATCCGGCTCAGGGAAACCGATCGGCACATGCGCCAGGGCAGGAATCTGTTTTCCTTGGACGACATTCTCGATCAACAGCTTGCGATCAAGGGCAAGTGCAAATGCTTTACGGATATTCGCATTGGTGAAAGGAGGCATTTGGGTATTCATGCGGTAGTAATAGATCGCTGCTTCCGGCTCTACTTTTGCCTCTCCGGATTCGATCAGCTTCGCCTTGAGATCGATTGGAACGGTTTGAATCATATCCAGCTGTCCTGTTTTGTACATCTGGTACTGGGTGTTCTCATCGTTGACCATGACCCAATCGATGCCCGCATATTTCACGGAATCCTTGTCCCAATAACCGTCATTCTTGACTACTTTGACAGATTGATCATGCACCCAATCTTCCATTTTGAACGGTCCGTTGGTTACGATGGAAGAAGCGTTTTCTGCCCATTTCGGATTGCTCTCTACCACTTTCTTGTTGACAGGGAAGAAAGTAGGCTGGGTGATAATATGGAGGAAATAACCGGCTGGCGCCGCGAGTTTTACTTCAAGGGTCTTGTCATCCAATGCCTTGACCTGCACTCCGTCCGCGTTGCCCTCTCCTTTGTTGTAAGCTTCCGCACCTTCGATGTAGTATGCCAGGAAGGCAGATGGGAAGGCATTGTTCGGGTCGAGAATACGCTTGAAGGCAAATTCGAAGTCATGAGCGGTGACGGGATCACCATTGGACCATTTCGAATCGCGCAACGTGAAGGTATAGGTTTTGCCGTCTTCGCTGACACTCCATTTTTCTGCCATCGCCGGCTGTGGCACATGTTTTTGATCAAGGCGCGCCAAGCCCTCCATCGTAGCGTTCAGAACCTCGTTGGACGTGCTGTCAAAGCCTTTTGGCGGATCGAGGGAAGGCGGCTCTGTCTTCAGGTTGAGCCGCAGTTTTGCGGTCATGTCAGCTTGTCCCGCAGGCTCTTGTTGCGGAGCGGCACCCGCATTGCCGTTGCTGCCAGCATCTTGCGGCGCTGGAGCCGCCGTTTGGCTGCAGCCAGTGACGACCAGGACCGCGAGAAGGGCCGCAGTGCTAAGCACCTTCCATCCTTTTTTCATCTTCATGCATGTTCCCCCTTTTCATATAAAAAGCATATAACAAATGGCATCCCTGTGTAGAAGGCCATTTATTAACAAATCGACCGATTCTCCTGCAGCAGCTGGAATGTCGTCTCGACACGGCCGACGACACTGCCACTCATGTTGGTAATAGGCGGATTCGTATAGGCATGAAGAGTCTTCAGCGCCCCGTCCACGCCAATTCCCAATTGGCGAAGCACTTCATTGACCACCGGATAGATGGCGCGTGCACCGCCATCCTCGATCTTGACCGCGATGCCAATGCCTCGCTCGCGATCCCCGAGGCAGTAGACGGATTCAGCGCCTGCTTTCCCGAAAATTCTGCCGCCGAATGCATTCATCAGATCTGTACAATAGCGGCTCTCCCCCCCAACCATCTCGGGATGGGCTACCATCGCCTCTACAATCCTTCTCGCAGCATGTTGACGAACTGGATTGTCGATGACTTCCGGCTTGGCCAGCTTGGCGAAGGCCCAGGCGTAATTGACAAGCGGCAGACGATGAACCGGTACGCCGCACCCGTCTATTCCCAAGGTGATTTTTTCGCGCGGATAACCAGTGATGTCCGCTACGACATCCAGGATTCGCTGCTGGACAGGATGCTCTGGCAAATGATAGCTCGCAACATCCTCTCCCATATGTGTGGCCGTGGCGATCATGCCCGCGTGCTTGCCGGAGCAGTTGCTGTACACAGGTGTCAGCGACTTGCCTGCCCGAATCAATTCCTTGTAGCTCTCCTCGTGACGAGGAACGTGGGTGCCGCATTGCAGAGTCGCTTCTGGCTGCCCTGCACGTTCCAGCATACTCATCGCCCGCGTACGATGGCGCGGCTCTCCGCTATGCGAAGCACAACAAAGTGAGAGGTCCGCCGGTTCCAACTGGTATCGATCTGCTGTACCTGTTTCGATGATCGGGATTGCCTGCAAAGGCTTCATGCTGGACCGGGCAAAAGTGAGTCGATCGGGATTACCGTACGAGTAAAGCAGGTTGCCGTGTTGATCCACTACTGCGATGTGACCCAGATGAGAGCTTTCAATCTGTTCTCCCCGGTATACGTTTGCTACCACATTCATAACAAGTCTCCTTTTTGAGGTTGGTTGGAATCCTTGTTAATTGGAGAATAAGCAACTATTGTGCCAACCTTGAGAGAAATCAAAAAATATACTTTTCTTCCGGGCTGAAGCTCCCCTCTATCTGCCAAACCCCAAGAAATAGGGTAACTCTTTTTCTTTTTTGAGCCTGTTTGTTCGAAAATAGGCGCTCCTATTTTCGAACAAACAAAAAAAACACCTCCATTCCCGAAATTTCAGGGATGCGAGGTGCCTATTCCGTATTATTTTCCCATTCTCTGCAGATCCGCCTCCACCATCATATGAATCAGTTCTTCCCAGGTGGTCTTGGGGGACCAGCCCAGTTCCCTTTTCGCTTTGGCTGGATTGCCGAGCAAAACGTCCACCTCGGCTGGCCGGTATAGATCCGGGTCAATCACGAGATAATCCAGGTAGTTCAAGCCGACGTAATCAAAAGCGACCTTGCACATTTCTTCTACGGTCGTTGTCTTGCCGGTAGCGATTACGTAATCTTCCGGCTTTTGTTGTTGCAGCATCAACCACATGGCTTCGACGAAATCACCTGCAAATCCCCAATCCCTTTTCGCGTGAATATTGCCCAAGCGAAGTTCTTTTTGTTTTTGCGTGGCGATTCGGGCGACTGCCTGCGTCACTTTGCGGGTGACAAACTCCGGTCCCCGCAGGGGAGATTCGTGATTAAACAAGATTCCGTTGCAGGTGTACATGTGGAAGCTCTCGCGGTAGTTCTTGGTCATCCAATAGCCAAAGAGCTTGGATACAGCGTAGGGACTGCGCGGATAAAACGGCGTCTTCTCCGATTGCTGCGGCTCCTGGATCAGTCCGTACAGCTCGCTTGAGGACGCCTGGTACATGCGAATGCCGGGATCCGTCTCGCGAATGGCCTCCAGCACATGCAAGACTCCCATCCCCGTCACCTGTGCTGTCAGGATGGGCTGCTCCCAGGATGATCCGACAAAGCTCTGGGCCGCAAGATTATAGACCTCATCTGGTTTGGCCGCCTTGATCGCACGGCTCAGCGAGGAGAGGTCCAGCAAGTCGCCTTCTTTCCATTCCACATCATCAGCAATCTGCAAATACTCCAGGCGCCAAAGATTGGACGTGCTCCGGCGGGGGACCAGTCCGATGACCCGATACCCTTTTTCCAACAGAAATTTGGCCAAGTAGGCTCCATCCTGACCGGTGATCCCCGTGATAAAAGCTGTTTTCATCGGCTTCCCCCCAACTCATTCTTCCCTCTACCATCTTGTATATGTTAGGACTGGCTGATTGTTCCTTCGCCCGCACGCATTTTCCAGGTTGTCAATAAAGTATCGAATAAGGTGATTTGATCTACTTACCCTTGACCGGAGGGGGCTTAGCCATGAAGGAAGACTGGAAAAAAGCGTATCAGCGCTGGCGTGACTTTCCCAATCTGGACGATCATCTTCGTCGAGATCTGCACGCCCTTGAATCAGATGAATCTTTGCTGATGGATTGTTTTTACCAATATATGGAATTCGGAACAGGAGGAATTCGTGGAGAATTAGGTCCTGGCATCAATCGCATGAATCTCTACACGGTCCGCAAAACGGCGGAAGGTCTTGCCCGCTACCTCTCCGTCCAGGGAGAGCAAACGAAAAAAGCCGGTGTTGTGATTGCCTTCGACTCCCGGCACCAATCTGCAACGTTCGCCCGTGAAGTCGCCAAAGTATTGGGCAATCACGGAATACGCATCTATCTTTTTGAACGGATCATGCCAACGCCGATTCTATCCTTTGCCGTCCGTCATTTGGCTGCTTCTGCGGGTGTCGTAATCACTGCCAGCCACAATCCGGCCAACTACAACGGAATAAAGGTATACGATGCTGACGGTGCACAAATCACGCCCGACACCGCTTCCCGACTTTTCACCCTGATCCAGGAAGCTGGAGATGAATTGGCGATTCAAACAGCCGATGAAGAAAGCCTGCTGCAAAGCGGCATGCTGCTGCGTATTGGCGACACGATCGTGGACGCTTATTTCCAGCAGGTAAGCAGCATTCGTCAGCATTCCGAATTGTCCCAGTCTGCCAAGGATGCAGTGAACATCGTATTTACTCCTTTGCATGGGACAACCGGGGAAGTCATTTCCAAAGGCTTGACGGACTTTGGCTATCATCACGTGCTGACTGTTCCCGAGCAGGCTTTGCCCGACCCTGATTTCTCCACCGTTTCTTCCCCGAACCCCGAGGAACCAGAAGCGTTCCATCTGGCTTTGCAGTACGCGATCCAAGCAGCTGCTGATCTGGTAATCGGCACTGATCCGGACGGGGATCGACTTGGGGTCTGGGTCAAACAAAGCGGCGGGACGTATCTGCCGCTGACAGGCAATCAAATCGGCGCGCTATTGTTATATGATGTGCTGCGTCAAAAACGTACCAAAGGGAGCTTGCCACCGAATGGCATCGTTTTAAAAACCATCGTTACGTCTGAACTTGGCAGGCGAATCGCCGCTGATTTTGGCGTCAAAACGGAAGATACCTTGACCGGCTTCAAATACATTGGTGAAAAAATAACAGCGTACAAAAAAAGTGGAGATTATGTGTTTCTATTCGGCTATGAAGAAAGCTTCGGATACCTGATCGGAGATTTTGTTCGCGACAAGGATGCCGTACAAAGCGCCCTGCTGCTCGTAGACCTGTGCGCCTACCACAAGGCGAAAAACGAGAGTCTTGGCGACGCGCTGCAAAACTTGTATGAGCGATTCGGCTACTACCTTGAGGACCTGCAAACCAAAACGTTCAAAGGAGTGCAAGGCATCCAAATCATGAAGGAGTTGATGTCTTCCCTGCGCAGGCATCTGCCTCCATCTTTCGCCGGTATGCGCATCATTGGCATAGAGGACTATCTGACAGGAAGCATGGAGGACTTGGCAAAAGGGAATCGCACACCTCTTTCGCTGCCTCGGTCTGATGTGCTCAAGGTTCTGTTGGAAGACGGCTCCTGGTTCTGTCTGCGCCCATCGGGGACAGAGCCAAAACTAAAGCTATATCTCGGTACGGTCGGAGACTCCCACAAGGAAGCCTCCCAAAAGCTGGAGCAGTTAAAAGTCGACGTCAAAAAACTGCTCGAACATCCTTCGGAGGGTTAGATGTCCAGAATCGGGCCGCTGCGATGCGGATGGCCCCCGTTATCCGGGCCATAGTTTGGGGGGTGATACGCTGATTCGGGGGAAAGTTCTGCAAATTGGGCTACATCCAGAAGATCTTTGCGCAGGAAAAACGCATTTACCCCTTGGGAATCTGTACCGATCAAAGCGTAGCCCAGTTTCTTGCCCAATGTCGTGAGCGAGCACAGACTGGCTCCAAAATACGATGTTCCGTCCCAGCAAAAATCTTCCTGGTAGGGGATGACCATGTTTTGTGGCGGAGGATAGGATGCATTGTACTCGATCACGACTACCCGCGGCTGATAGGCGTCGAGTGCTTGCCACACCCAGTAATCATTTCCATCAATATCGATCGATAAAAAATCGAATTCGACGGGAACTGCCATCTCTCGAAACAGCTGGCCGATATTATCGCGCGTGACAAATTGCTGACTGGCCCGAACCTGAGGATACGGAGCGATATTATTTGCAAGATTTCGGTAATGAAATTGGCTTCCTTCCAGCAGCACACCTGACCATCCATGATGAACCCACAGATTATGAGTCAAGCATTCCATGCCATCCTCGACCCCAAACTCTACAAAAAAGCGATTGACTGTACCGATCCTGGAGAACAGCTCTTCAATCACTCCATCCTCACCATTTTGCGAAAATACCTTCTTTTCAAAGCTGTTGATTTGGCCCATCTCCTGCCTCCTTGTCTCATCGTTGCCTTATTCTATGTCGCAACTGCAATGGCGCCATCCGCATCTGCCAAAAGTCAGCCCGTCAAAAGGCTGGTGCCGTGGCATGTTCCTTGGCAAACCATATGAATAGCTAGAATGATTCGTTGATTTACCGCTTGGAAGCCCTACGGGGAGGTGGTTGTTCATTGAAAGCATTGATTACGGGAATTACCGGATTTGCCGGTAGTCACCTAGCCGGATATCTTCTCTCTCGCGGGGATGTCGAGGTATGCGGCACCTACCGGGTGCGCAGCAGCATGGAGCTGCTTGAACCGATTACAAAGCAGATCCATCTCGTCGAGTGTGAATTGAGGGACCCTCATTCTGTCCATCGGATGCTTGAAGAAATTCGGCCCAACCTGATCTTTCATCTCGCAGCACAAAGCTTTGTCCCTACCTCCTGGAACTCTCCCGCCGAGACAATGGTGAACAATCTCGTCGGCCAGATTCACTTGCTGGAAGCTGTCCGCAAGCTGGATCTCTCCTGCCGCATCCATATCGCATGCTCAAGCGAAGAATACGGTCTGGTCTTTCCCCACGAGACACCGATCAGAGAAGATAACCCGCTGCGTCCTCTCAATCCCTATGCGGTTAGCAAAATCGCACAAGACTTTCTTGGCTATCAATACTATCAAAGCTATGGGATGCCGATCATCCGCACTCGAACCTTTAACCACACGGGACCTGGTCGAGGCGAGCATTTTGTGACCTCCAATTTTGCCAAACAGATCGCCCAAATTGAGCTTGGTTTACAGCCGCCCAAAATTTTCGTCGGCAATCTGCAAGCCAAAAGAGACTTCACAGATGTACGCGATATCGTGCAGGCATACTGGCTTGCTGCAACACATGGCGAACCCGGTGAAGTTTACAATCTCTCATCCGGTTCTACTTATACGATTGAAGAAGTCCTGCGAATTCTTCTCTCCCTTACGAATGTTCAGGTGACTGTCGAAGTGGATCCCGACCGCCTTCGCCCCTCTGATGTGGATACATTGCTCGGAGACTCCTCTGCGTTTCGCAGCAAAACAGGATGGGCGCCAAAAATCCCTTTTGCCAAAACAATGGAAGATCTCCTCGATTACTGGCGTATTCTTTTACGCAAACGACAACATTCAGGGAGGGAGAGATGTTGAACAACCATTCCATGCCATTGGTCTCGATTATTACCCCGTCCTACAATCAGGCAGCTTTTATCAAACAAACCATCGAAAGCGTGCTGCGTCAGGATTATCCTCGGATCGAGCATATCGTGGTTGACGGAGCGTCTACGGACGGTACGCAGGCAATTTTGCGACAGTACAGTCAGTTGGGGGAGCGCTTCCGCTATATATCGGAACCAGATGGCGGCCAATCCCACGCCATCAACAAAGGGTTGAAAATGGCGAAGGGGGAAATCATCGGCTGGCTGAATTCAGACGATACTTATTTTCCCCAAGCGGTGCGAAAAGCCGTAGACAGTTTACTGAAGCATCCCGACTGGTCGATGGTGTATGGAAAAGGGCTGCACATCAACGAAGCAAACAAAATTATGTACAAATATCCGTGGGTTCCCTTTGATCGAAAAAAGATGTTTACTCACTGCATTATCTGCCAGCCTACGGCGTTCATTCGCAAATCGATCTTCGAGGAAGTAGGCGGTGTCGATGAGGATCTACATTTCTGCATGGATTATGACTTGTGGCTCCGTATTTCAGCCAAATACCCGATCGGTTGCATCGAAGACTATCTGGCCAGTTCCCGCCTGCATGACAAGTGCAAATCCGTAACCAGCCTGATCGACGTCGGTTTTCCGGAAATCGTGAAGACCAGCATGCGGCACTTTGGCACAGTCGCCAATGAGTGGTTGCTCCACTTTCTGAAGACCTATCGGGATAAAGGTGTCTTCTGGTTTCTCGACTTGTTCAAATTCCATCGTTTATTCGGCTCTACACCGTCTCTAGCATCTTCCAACCGATTTGCCGACTTATGGGCTCCGCCTTATATGCGTATGCACTTCCATGTGGATTCTTCTTGTCCCCTTCATACATTGGTGATCAAGGGCTCTTATCCCCCTTCCATGCACCCGATGCATTTTCATGCTCTCGTGGAAGGGCAACAGGCAGATGTGCGCGTTCATACCGACGCAGATCATGTGTTTACGATGGAAATTCCGATTCAATCGAACAATCCCACGTGCTACGTAGACGTGATCGCGAGTCGGCAAATTGTCAAAGAAGATCCGCTCCCCGATCAAAACAAGCGGACGGTAAGCTACCTGGTTGATCAAATCCAGCCTCTCTCTGAAGAGGAATACAGCTTCTATCAGCATTTTCTGCAAGGGAGCAACCCCTTGAGCGAATGGATCAAACAAAACAGACATCCCTCCCCCATTCTGTGAGCATCCGCAAGAAAGGAAGGTGTACATTTCCAAGATGATCGATCTCACACAAAAACGAATCGTTGTGACTGGCGGAGCAGGATTTTTGGGCCGGCATGTAGTGAAGCAGCTTTCCCAGCTTGGCTGTGAGCATATCTTCGTTCCGCGCAAAAAGCAGTTTGATTTACGCAAAGAGAAAGAGATCATCCACATGCTTGAAACCTATCGCCCTGAAATCGTCATACACCTGGCTGCGGTAGTCGGAGGGATTGCGGCCAATCAAAAAAATCCCGGTTCCTTTTTTTACGATAACCTGATGATGGGTGCCCAACTGCTGGAGCAATCCCGATTGTTTGGCGTAGAAAAGTTCGTCGCAATCGGGACGATCTGCTCTTATCCGAAGTTTACCCCTGTACCGTTTTCCGAAGAGAATTTATGGAACGGATACCCCGAAGAGACGAATGCCCCCTATGGCCTGGCAAAAAAGATGATGCTCGTGCAAGCGCAGGCTTATCGTGAACAATACGGCTTTAATTCGATTTTCCTGCTGCCCGTCAACTTGTACGGACCGCATGACAACTTTGATCTGGAAACCTCCCACGTCATTCCCGCAATCATTCGCAAATGTGTGGAGGCCCAGACGAACCATGAGCCGACTATTTTGCTGTGGGGCAGCGGTGAAGTGACCCGCGAGTTTATTTATGTAGAGGATGCCGCACGTGCGATTGTGCTGGCTACCGAGCGATATGACGGGCCGGAACCCGTTAACATCGGTTCGGGGGAAGAGATGACCATTCGCGAGCTGGCGTTGTTAATCAAGGAAGAGAGCGGCTACGGCGGCGAGATTCTCTGGGACAAAACACGGCCGGACGGACAACCTAGACGCAGGCTGGATGTGAGCCGTGCCAAGGCCCTTTTCCAATTCGAGGCATCTACTCCGCTTCATGCCGGTTTGCAGAAAACCATCGCCTGGTACAGGCAAAGCCTATCTGACGGGAGGGAGAGGACTTGAAAATCGGCGTCAATCTTCTCGCTGTCATCCCTGGAAAAATAGGCGGGATGGAACAGTATGTACGCAATCTGATTGACTTTTCGCAGAGGAACAACGAGGGGCATGAATGGTTCCTGTTTTTGAGCAGTCACAACTATCACACCTTCGCTGAAGGACAATATTTGCACAAGATTTTATTCCGGGATATATCGGCAGCGCACTCCCTTTTCCACCAGCAAATCCAGCACTTGCGGCTCGATCTCTGGTTCTGTCCCTTGCTGGTGCTGCAGCCGTCCGATGTTACGATTCCCAGTGTCATCAACATTCCTGATATTCAGCATGAATTCTATCCCCAGTTTTTTGATCCTCCTGTGCTGCAATGGCGAAAAGACAACTATCAGTCCTCAGCCCAGAAGAGCAGTGCCGTGCTTACCCTATCCGAATTCTCCCGCAAATCAATCATCGAGAAGTTTCATTTGCCGTCCCATAAAGTGCACAGCATTCATCTGGACGCATCCGCGGAATTTTCCCTGCCTGTTCAGACAGAACTCGATCAGCAATTTCGCCATAAATACCAGTTGCCTGTACAATACGGACTCTACCCCGCCAATACCTGGCGACATAAAAATCACATCAATCTTCTGCAAGCCCTGCTGATCCTGCGTCGCACCTACAACTACAGGGTGAACATGGTCTTCACCGGTTTCCCTCAGGAAGCGCATCAAACCGTGATCAATTTCATCACCCAGCACCAAATGTGGGATCAGATCAAATGGTTGAACTACATTCCCCAAGCGGAGATGCCCTCGCTTTATCGAAACGCATCCTTCCTCTGCTTCCCCTCGCTATTTGAAGGATTCGGCATTCCCTTGGTCGAGGCCATGCGCTCCAAAATTCCGATCACCTGTTCCCACGCAGGGAGTATTCCGGAGGTTGTAGGCCAAGCTGCTCTCCTTTTCGACCCTCATGTCCCGGAAGACATCGCTGTAAAGATTGCCGCCATGTCGGATCCCGCCCTTCGGGAAGACCTGATTGCCAAAGGAACGCAGCAAGCCTCCCGCTTTTCCTGGGATGCCTGCGCACGGCATACACTTGCTGTTTTTCAATCTGTACTCCGTCCTCAAGGCGGGTAAAGGAGGTACCTGATGTCGACATCACGAATGGATGAAATCTTGCGGGTATGGCGTTCTGAACACCGCATCCCTTATCCTTTAAGCGCCCAGGAGACCTGGGATTTCTGGGTTTTGGAGTCTCCCACTTATGACGTAAAGGTAGGAGCCGTGCTGGAATACGGTCAACGCTTTTCGCTGGATACCTTGATCGAAACAGGAACATTTCAGGGGGCCATGATCCAAGCTACCAAGCATTATTTTCAGCAGGTTTTTTCCATCGAACTGAATTATCCTCTATTTTGGTCCGCCTCGAAAAAGTTTGCTGCTGATCCTAACGTCAAGCTCCTCTACGGGGACAGCGCAGAGAAACTGCCCACCCTCCTCTCGACGATCCAAAAGCCTTGCCTGTTCTGGCTGGATGGTCACTACATTCCCCTGTCTGCCGAGGCGGCAAAAGGCAGCAAGGATACTCCGATCCTGCAGGAGCTCGACAGCATTTTGGAGCATCCCGTTCGCAACCATGTCATCCTGATCGATGATGCCCGCTGCTTTATTGGGCCTAATCCCTTGCTGAACGATTTCCCCACCATCCAGGAGCTGGAGACATACGTCCTGACAAAACGCCCCGATATGCAGTACACGGTAAAAGACGATATAATCCGCATCCATCTACCCTAGAAAGGAGTCTTTCTCTTGAAGAAGCTAGATTTCCACCTGCCCTTTGACAATAAATCGTTCGTGCTCTACGGCAGCGAATCGGACCAGAGCGTTTTGTACTATCTGGAATTGGAAAACGGCTATTACGAAGCATACGTCCTGAAATTGCTCCAGCGTGTCGTGGCTCCCGATTTCATCTGTCTGGACATCGGCGCCAACCTGGGAACGATCTCGCTTGCGTTGAGTTATCTGGCGAAAAAGGGCAAGGTGTACGCTTTTGAGCCTTCTACAGTCAACTACAATTTTTTAATGCGAAACATCGGAGAAAACGGCATCAAAAACATCGAAGCGATCAAGCTAGGGGTTTTTGACCGAAACGGTGCGATCCAGTTTCACGAAGTGGCCTCTGGTGGTGGTTGGTCTTTTATCGACGCCAATCAGGTTCATTCCACTGATCCTGCCAATCAAATCATTTGTGTCCGCCTCGACGATTGGGTCCAAAAAAATCCATTGAATCGCCTCGACCTGATCAAGGTGGATGTTGAGGGTTCCGAACTGGAGGTGCTGCACGGCGCTCAGGAAACCCTTCAGCGCTTTGACCCGGATCTGGTCATCGAATTCAATCTGGATAGCATGATGAACAATTTCGGAAAAGATCCGCATGACCTGTATGCGCTTCTTCAACAGCTGTATAGGAACATATACCTGATTCGCAGAGACGATCAAGTTGTCAAAGTCGCAGACTACGAGACGTTATTAGAGATGATCAAGCCGTTCCACGGTGATCTGTACTGCACCAATAAGGATAGCTGGGGATAGGAATCCTCATATACAAGCAGACGAAAAAACGTGGCCGCCGCCAATGGCGAAGCCACGTTTTTTATTTTGCAGAAATTCTCGAGCGATGCTCCTCGATGACCGTAAGCAGTCCTTCCCGCAGCGGGACTTGGCTGCGCCATCCATACCTTCGCAACGGCTCCACGTCAGCAAGCGAATGCATCATTTCTTGCGGAGGATAGGGCAGCGCCCCAAAATGAAGGGTCGTCGCCGATTCGGTCAATCTGTGTACTTCTCTAACCAGCGACTTGATCGAGGTGGCAACGCCGCTTCCAACCTGAAACTCGCAAAAAGAAGCGGTGAAAAGCTTGCTTTGACGCAGGAGGAGCAGATACGCATCAACCGCATCCCGGACATGAATAAAATCTCTCATTTGCTCCCCGGGAGTGAGGTAGAGATCAGGCTGGTTTTCCAGGCAAGTTCTGACGATATACGGGATGAATTTTTCCGGTGAATCAGCAGGTCCGTACAGATGCTCCAGCTTGAGATTGACAAAGCGAAGGGAGGATTGCGCGGCCAAATGCTTTCCCCATTCCAGAAAATGCCTTTTGGTCAGGTGATACCCGACAAGTCTCTGAAAGATTCCTTGAGCCGTATTGGAAAATGTATCGGTATTCATGAACAGGGGCGTCCCGCAGCGAATCGCCCCTTCCAGCACTTGCAGGGGCATGGAGACATTCGCCTCCAGTGTGGCATGATAGCTCTCCTGGTTTCGGGCATAGGAGGTTGCCGTGTGAATGACAGCATCCAAGGGACCTATGTCGCGAAACATCCCCTCTATCTCCACATGTTCGAGATCAAAGCATTCAATCTCATGAAGGACAGTGGCAAGGCGAGAACAATCCGAAGTCTTTCGTTTCAGAATGTAAACCTCATGTCCTTCAGCGAGCAAAGCTTTTACGAGATGACTGCCAAGAAATCCTGTCGCACCCGTCACCAGCACACGCATGCCATCGTTCCTCCTAGATTTGCCACGGCGGCGTACCTGCTCTCCACAGGCTCTCCAGATAATTTTTATCCCGGAGCGTATCCATAGGGTGCCAGAATCCCGTAAAAGGAAATGCCACCAATTCCTGAGACCTCGCCAGCACTTCCAATGGCTCCTTTTCCAGCACAGTCTCATCGCCTTCGAGATAGTCAAACACTTCTGGTTCCATTACAAAAAATCCGGCGTTGATCCAGCCTCGATCCCCTTTTGGCTTCTCCTGAAAGCCGCGAACGACATTCTCCGTCGTCACGTCCAATGCCCCGAATCTCCCCGGCGGTTGTGTAGCGGTAATCGTGGCCAGCTTCCCGTGCTCGCGGTGAAACGAAACCAGGGCAGAGATGTCCAGATTGGCTACCCCGTCTCCATAGGTCAGCATGAAGGGTTCATCCCCCACGTAGGGCTGGATGCGCTTCACCCTCCCCCCGGTTCCGGTATCTTTGCCTGTATCTACCAGCGTCACCCTCCATGGCTCCGTGCGGCGATTGTGCAAGATCATTTCATTGTCCCGGCGAAAATCAAAGGTGACATCGGACTGATGCAGAAAATAATTGGAGAAATACTCCTTGATCATGTACCCCTTGTAGCCCAGACAAATTATAAAGTCATTGTAGCCGTACCGGGAATAGATGGACATAATATGGCAAATAATCGGCCTGTCGCCGATCTCGATCAAGGGCTTTGGTTTCAAATGCGTCTCTTCCCCAATCCGCGTCCCGTATCCGCCAGCCAATATGACCACTTTCACGCTTTTCTCTCCCTCCTGTCTCTTGTCCCCGGCCAGGATCCTTTATTGCGGTGCTGCTTCCATGTAGTTCTGGATCTGTTTTTTGCTGATTTCCTGGAGATTTTTCCCCATTTGGCTGTCTTTCGTCCATTCCACGATTTGCTCCAAAGCCTGTTCGATGCTCCATCGGGGACGCCAGCCAAGCTCTTCTTTAGCCCTGGAGCAATCCAGCTTCAACAAGGAAGCCTCAGGCCAGTTATTCTCACGTTCTATTTCAAACTCTGCAGCAGCCCCCCACTTCTCGCACAGCTTTTGGACGACCCAGGCCACTGTTCGAGTATCTCGCTCATCAGGTCCGAAATTATAGCTGTTTGAAAAGCGTACGGCATTTTCGCACATCCGTTCCGCAAGCAGCAGATAACCTCCAAGGGGCTCCAACACATGCTGCCAGGGGCGTACAGCTTCAGGGTATCGAAGCTTGATTCTTTTTCCGTTCATAAGGGAACTCAGACAATCGGGAATCAAGCGATCCGCAGCCCAATCCCCTCCGCCAATCACATTGCCGGCACGGGCAGAGGCGATCGCAATCCCCCTTGTCTCGACAGCAGAAAAAAAGGAGTTGCGATAGCTGGCGGTAACGAGTTCGGCGCACGCTTTGCTGCTGGAATAAGGATCGCGTCCCCCCAAGGCATCCTGCTCTCGGTATCCCCACACCCATTCCCGGTTTTCATAGCATTTGTCGCTTGTTACGTTGATCACAGCCCGGATCGGCACTCCCTGTTGGCATGCCAGTCGGACTGCTTCCAACAGATAGACCGTCCCGAGCACATTGGTCTCATAGGTTTCGACCGGATGCTGATACCCTTGACGCACCAGGGATTGAGCAGCCAGATGAAAAATAATCTCGGGCTTTGCTTGCAAGATAACCTGCTCCAGCATTCCCCTGTCCCTAATATCAGCTGTAATAGTGTGTACGAGCTGCCCGACACCCGCCAGCCGAAACAGGCTCGGATCCGTCGGAGGCTCCAAAGCATATCCCGTCACTTCTGCCCCCATTGCATGCAGCCAGATGCTAAGCCAAGCTCCTTTGAATCCGGTATGCCCGGTAACCAACACTCTTTTTTTGTGCCAAAAGGAGCTATTGACCATCACACACACTCCCGGTGGACCTGACTTGCAACAAAATCTCCTCCCAGGTCATGGCGTGGCGGACAATATCCTCCTCAATAAGCTGGCTTCCCAGCTGCACTTCGACGATTTCCATGTCAGTTGATGCTCGTATCGCGTGCTTGGTTCCCGCGGGGATTTCGAGAACATCGCCCGGACCTATCGGAATAAGCTGATCGTTCCAGACGAACTCCCCCTCCCCTTCGACCACCGTCCAGACCTCACTGCGATATTGATGGGTCTGATAGCTCAGATTTTTGTTCGCGAAAATATGCAGAATTTTCGTCAATACCTGTGTGCCCGTAGTTGTCGTCCGATAATGCAGGACTCGGTACGTCCCCCAGCGCTTTTCTTCGTACATGGGACGTTGCTGCCACTCCAAGGGCAGATCCTTTACCCGATGGCTCTTGTCTTTAGCCGAGATCAGAATGCCATCAAGACTTGCTGCGATGACGGTATCCGATAAGCCAATGGTGACGATGGGAATATCCAGCTCATTGATCACATGTGTATTGGGCGCATCCCCATCCTGATATACTCGTCCTACGGTTTGGACGTTCATCTCCTCGGTCAAGGTATTCCAGGTGCCCAGATCTCGCCAGTACCCTGTATACGGAACCACCACAATCCGATCCGTTTTCTCTACGACCTCATAGTCAAAACTGATCGGTTCAAGCGTGGCATAGGCTTGAAGCAGTTGTTCATAGTCAGTAGGCAAACCTTTTTTCTTTAATAAGTCCAGAAGATAACCCAATCGAAAAGCAAAGACACCGCAATTCCACATTGCTTGCTTCTTCAGCAACGCTTTTGCCTGCGTCTCGGATGGCTTCTCTTTGAAGCTAGCGACATGGTAATAAGAGAAGGAATCTTGGCTGTCCATGTAGGACGTGATGGGGACAATATAGCCGTATTTGGTAGAAGGATAGGTAGGTGTGACACCGATCAGGGCAAGATCTGCCTTAGAATGAAGCAACGCTTGCCTCAAATCCTGCAGCTTTTCCCAAAAATGCTCCTCAACATAAGAATCGACCGGCATGACGATCACCTGTTCAGCCGGATCCGCTCCCACGCAGGTGTGCAGATAAGTTGCGGCCAAAGCGACTGCAGGAAACGTGTCTTTTTTTTGCGGTTCTATTATCAAGGGAACATCCTCGCCCAACTGGCTTTTTAATAGATCGATGTGGGGTTTGCTAGCTGAAATATACACTTGATCTGTCCATTTATGTGCTGTCAACTGTCTCCAGACACGTTGCACCATGGATTCCGGCTCGCCGCTTGCCTGACGTAGCAACTTCAGGAATTGTTTGGACCTTGCCTCATTGGATAGCGGCCACAACCTTTTTCCAGCCCCTCCCGAAAGCAGTATCAGCATCATCCAGGCCACCTCTGTCCATTTTCATCGTGTATAAGGCATCATATGTACCAGTTGAAGGCGATGCCTCGCGTTTGCCGGAAAATGGTCTGTTCTCCTGTAGGCGTGCTGCTGATCCGAGAAAAAATGAAGCAGCCCCCATAGCCAGATACCAAGAGGGCTGCAAGCTGCCTAGAATCCCGTAGGATGCCACCGCTGGCTGAGATAATCAAACATGAACATGCCTTGCGTTGAAAGATGGGGAGTGAAAAAGTAAGGCATATACGATTTCATTTCCAAGCCTTGAAAATGAAGGGAGTTGAGACGGATAAAGGTATGGCTCGCCATCTCCCTGGTGTACAGTTTGCCGTTTATCAGATACACCTTTCTTTTTCCATTGAGACTTTCTGCCCATAGAGGACGATTGATATTTTCATCAAACATTTTGTCCCCGTATCGGCCATGTGTATAGGTGTAGTCCGGAAACTGACGCAAAAATAAAAGACCGGCTACCATGTCTGAGACGAGAGGAAGGTCATGGCTCACATGCCCCAGCTTCTTTGTTTCCTGCACCAATTTCTCAAACATGACGGGATCAGAAAAATACATCGTTGTAAACGAACAAAAACGGTCCAAAAGATCTGCCTTCACAAAATTGGTCCAGACGAATTCCATCATAAATTGGCTGTATTCCGGGTTGTTTACGTTCTCGTACAGCATCACATCCGAATCGATATAGCAGCAAGCCGTCATTTGCTGAGAACGCATGAAATCACGAAGAATAAACCACCTTTGAAAACAAAACAGATTGTACGCGTGGGACATGACGTGCAGATGCTTGTAGTGCGGGGCAAAGGCGGCGGCGGTCTGCATGTATGCGTCCAATCTCACATGCTGTATACCATTTGTCCCAAATCGCTGGTTGAGAGCTGTGCCGAGCAGGAAAATTCTCGAACCGGGGTTGCTCACTTGGGCCTGCCGCAAGCTGTATGACAAGTAATTGTCGTCCGTACGATGGATGAATACAATGGGCAAGGACATCGGACGTTCCTCCCTGTTTGCGCCATTTTCTCTCCGATACCATATGTAATCTGCTGGCGCGTGGGGACCAAATTGGGGCAACCAACCAGTACCCAACCAAGCATCCGCACGTATCCTATCATCAGTCCACCACAAGTGAGAGAAGGATACCGACAAGGAGGTCAGATAGTTGGGAGGCAACTGGACGAACGAAGAAATTATACAAGAAATAAACAACCGCAAATGGTATCACAAAATTGAGCTTCGCCCCGGGATTGTCACGCCGGGAATACAGATTCTTGAAAATCTCTGGGACATGACACGGCAGACGAGACAACATGTCTCTTATCAAGGCAAGCGTGTCCTTGATTTGGCCAGTTTTGACGGCATGTGGGTGTTCGAAGCAGAAAAGCTTGGAGCGAGCCTGGTAGTTGCCACAGATTGCCTGCATCCTCTATACGCCAACTTTGAACTATGTAAAGACATTCTGAACAGCAAAGCCATCCCCTTTTACAATACCTCGCCCTATCGCCTATGGGACGGTCTTCAGGTGCTGCTCATGGACGATATGACTGCAAGAAAACCCTTTCCAGAGCAAATCCAGCACAATAAATTCGACATCGTTCAACACTTGGGGCTTCTCTATCATGTACGCGACCCGCTCTACACCCTTTCCCAATGCAGAAGCGTCATCAAAACCGGCGGTCATCTTCTGTTGGAGACAGCAGCTGTTCTCGACTCGGATGAATCCATGATGGTTTTGAACGGCACCCCGGGAAAGATGAACCGCATCTATCAGGATGATACGACTTGGTGGCTCCCTACTCTGCCGTGCTTACTGGAAATGCTGGAGAACACCTTGTTTCAACCGCTTCCCCATACGATTCGCACGGTATCCTCGGGCAGATTTAACGGTTATCATGCCGGGAGGATCAGCTTGTTGGCAGAAGCGATACCTCCCAGCAAAATCGATCCGGCAGCCCGCGCCGAAATCTTGCGGACGTTTCGAAATCCGGGACTGGTACCTGAGCATCTGTAATTCCCTTCCTGGCATCCAGTCGGCGAACAATCGGCTGGATGCCTTTGGATATATGGAAAAACCTTGAGGAAATAAGAAAGCTACCCTAAAACAAAATGCTTCCCTTGTACATACACTGCGGGAGAGAAGTGTGGGTTTGGAAAGATCCGCCTTTCGAGCAAGGGAGGGATATTGTGTCACATTCACCATTGCCTCTGGTCACCATTATTACGCCTTCCTACAATCAGGGGAAGTTCATTCGGGAGACCATCGACAGCGTCTTGCAGCAAGATTACCGACATATTGAACACATCGTCGTCGACGGTGGTTCTACAGATAACACCATTGCGATCCTGCAAAGCTATGCGCAAAGCGACGGGCGTTTTCGCTTCATCTCCGAACCTGACCGCGGTCAGTCACATGCCATCAATAAAGGATTGGCCATGGCACGGGGGGAAATCATCGGCTGGCTCAATTCAGATGATACGTACCTGCCAGGAGCGATCCGGAAAGCCGTGCATGCCCTCCTCTCCCATCCGGAGTGGGGAATGGTGCACGGACACTGCCATGTCGCCAATGAGACCAATCAGATCACGAGCAGCTTTCCTACCGAACCAGCAGATGCCCAAAAGCTGTACCATACCTGCTGTATCTGTCAGCCTGCTGCCTTTATTCGCAAAAATGTCTTTGAGCAAATGAACGGTGTCGATGAAAGTCTGCATTTTTGCATGGACTATGAATTATGGATGCGTGTCGCCAAACAGCATATCATCGGGTATATCCCGGAATTTGTCGCAACCGCCAGACTTCACAGCAACTGCAAATCCGCGACACAGTGGCAATCGACCGGGATTCCCGAGGTGTTGAAATCATTGGCCAAACACTACGGCAGCATTCCGTACGGCTGGGTTACCTACGCTTCCCAATATCAAGGGCCGGGCGCTTTTACCTTGATCAACAAGTTGAAAGACGCCGCTCATAACCAGCCAAGAGTCATCCATACCAACCGTTCCATTGACATGTGGACTCCTCCGATCTTTCGCATCCAGATCGCTTCCGATGCACACGCCCCCGCCCATCTGGTGATCGTCAAGGGAAGACTTCCCGCACCTGCCTTTCAAAATCAGAAGCCTATGACTCTGACAGCATTAATCAATGGGCAGCCTTACAAATCGTTTCCGATCACCCAGACCAGCTTCCAACTGGAGATCCCGCTTGATCCCTCGAGGACGAGCAATCTGGTGGACATTGCAGCTTCTCATATCATTTCTCCTGTCTCTTTGCGGCTGGGTTTCCTTCAGGCGGCAGGCTTCATCGCAGAAGAAATCCTTCCGCTCTCCCGCGAAGAAGCCATTGTTTTTCGGACCTTTGCCCACTAGTCTGTCGGCCGGCAATGGGTTGCCATCCAAGTGAGCGTCCGTGAAAGAGCATGATCATCCAAAATACATCTTTGTCTCGATCACGGCCGCCGCTCCGGCTATAGCAAGCACAAGCAACAACGGATAGGTTATGGGGACATACATATAAAGGAGCAAAATGACCGCTGCCACCCAGACGCCGACACACCAATGACAAGCAAGCAGACTGCCGATCCAGCGCCGTAATCCGGTCCCCTTGTATTCCACATTTCGGACCAGCTGTCCTGATGGATCCGAATCATAGGTAACAGATAGAAACGGCTTGCGGATGAACGCTGTAATTTCATCAAACACAATCAAATGCGTAAGCCTGAAGCTCGCCAGCACAAGAATCACCAAATCCAAAAACGAAATGCCAAACATTTGGACTCCATCCCTTTCCAGGATTTTCTCCTTGTTATGTCAACTTTGGGTCTAGTAACATTGAAAGGCGACAAAAACCAGCGGAAGGTGTGATGACATGAGGCACAACCTAACGAAGATGGCAACCATCCTTTCCCTGTCCGTCTCGCTTGCCGTTATCGGACAACCTGTATTCGCCAAAACCTCTTTTACCCCATTGAAATCTGGGATGAAAGGTCAGACAGTACAGGAAGTTGAAAAAATGCTGAAGGCATTGAATTTTGATTACAAATTGAAAGTGGACAAGCTGTACAACAAATACACAGCTCTAAATGTTAAAAAATTCCAAAAATCAGTGAAGCTGAAACAAACCGGAACCGTCAATAAGCTTACGTATGACAAGCTGAAAAAAGCCTATGCAAACAAGCAAAAGGCGAGTAACAATGACGTTTCCGACAGCCAAAAAGACAAAGAGACACAGACACCCAATTCGGAAAATAAGCAGCCGGAAAGCACTAAGCCCGACACCCATTTTTCTGACACGCTCAAATTGGGTTCATCCGGGAAAGAAGTAAAAGCTTTGCAGGAGGATTTGAAACAGCTGGGATACAACGTGACAGTCAGCGGCAACTACGATGCTTCCACCCGCCTGGCCGTGATGATTTTCCAATCGCGACATTCGTTGGGCCTGACAGGTGAAGCAGACAGCAAGCTCATTGCGGCAATTTCCAAACAAGCACAAGAGAAGCCAAGCCAGTCTGGAGAGCAGTCCAAACCAACAACTCCAAGCAAGCCAACATTGCCTTCGACTCCTGCTGCACCCGATCAGTCCAATCAAACCGGAAATTCAAATCCCTCTGCAGAAGTGCCGCTTCCAGCTGGCCTGACATCAGAGGAGAAGGAAATGGTTCAGCTGGTCAATCAAGAGCGTGCCAGCCGAGGACTTCAACCGCTGCAAGTAGACATGAACATCGTCAAGACAGCCCGGGTCAAAGCACAGGACATGGTAAACAACGGCTATTTCAGCCACACTTCTCCAACCTATGGCTCCCCGTTCCAGATGATGGACACGTTCGGCATCAACTATCGCGCTGCGGCGGAAAATATCGCCCAGAACCGTAGCGTATCTGCCGCCCACGCATCGTTCATGGGTTCCTCTGGACATAAGGCCAACATCCTGAACGCAACCTACACACACGTGGGGATTGCAGTCGTAGATGGCGGACCTCATGGAAAAACCTTCGTGCAGATGTTCGTGAAATATTAAGCCTTGCTCAAACCCACCCCTTCTCCCGAAGGCGGTGGGTTTTCTTTAGAATGATACAGCAATCCGGTTGTTTGCCGGAAAATGCAGTTGTTGGTCGTTCACCATAACGATTCCTTCCACGGTAATGGTGGTTCGCTCCTCCTGTTGAAAAAAGGAGATCTGGAAATTTTGAAATGCCTCGCTCATCTTCGGCGGGATGATCATCGGCTGAATCGGAGCAATCCAATATTCTCCACGCTCCTTCGCTTGTTCGAACCAGTCATCCTCCATGTACTTCCACCCTTTGGCCCCACCCTGTCCTTGGACACCGAGAGTCTCTACCATGTTCGGCGGCAGGATTTGCCCGCCTAGCTTGATACCCTCGATCGGGTTGACTCGCAAGCAGACTACCGGGTTGTACAAAGCTTCTGTTCCTGTATTTTTCACGATCAGGCTTCCGATCAACAGATAGGGACGGTTCTCTGTCTCATGGTGCATCAACGTGTAGTCAAAATAAACTTCTGCCTCTATGCGCTGTTCTGTCGCAATGGGTGTAGGCATCTTTACTTCCGTCGGCAATATCGGCCTCTCGATTATCTGCTTCTCTTCTTTTTCCTCCTGGTGCACCTCCGCTACGGCCTCGACTAGTGCAGGCTGATGTACCTGTTGCTCCTTTTGATCCTTAGTCTCCCATTCCTCCAGCTTCTGCACTTGACCGAAGAATGTCTGCAGGAGGTGTGGCAGCAGATACGAGATCGGACTGATTCCCTGACCCTCATGGACGTCGCGAAGAATCCCCGAGACAAGAGAGATCGCGATTTGCTCGGCCAGCTTGCTTCTCTTTGCTCCCTCAAGTCCCGAGGGAACATGCCACTGGATCGGTAAAAGAACTGACGTCTTCGCCCGCTTGCTGATGCGTATCTGGCAAGGAATGCCACTCTCTTTCATCTCGTGGAACACATGATGCAGCAGCCTTCTTCTTCGCTCATCGTCCCCTTGGAAGAGAATCAGACGCGATTCATCTAGGGAAGGCAGCTCCTTAGCCGAAAAACGCAAAGCGGCATCACTGTCGCCCGACGATTCATCCCCTCTCTCCAGCAGGACTGGCTTGGCACCAACATCACGGAGAAAAGATGCAGTACGAGAAAGCACTTCGTATTCCAGACCTGTGTCATCATCCATACCACCCGCTATCAACATAAAAACCTTTCCTTTTAAACCTGATCCCAGATCAACCCGCTTGGCTTCCGGGTCCCACTGAAGCTGAAAGCCCTGTTCCTGGCAGAACAGGCGCAGAGCGGGCAATGCCGAATAGGGGATGGCTTCTCTGCGCTGTCCATCATAATACACCTCGACATCCATGATCCTCTTCACTCCTTCTCACCTACACATACCCGGTCTATTGTATGAATGCCCTGCCCTGGGGGTGTGCCTTCAATCAGGCTTTTGCATACCCTAGCAAAGGAGAGGAGTGATCAACTTGTCCTTAGAAAAACTACCATTGGTCTCGGTCATCATTCCGGCCAAAAATGAGGGAAAAAATGTACGCACGACATTGGCATCCCTGTATGAATGCAAGACGCGCTACCCGTTGGAAATCATTGTGGTAGACGATGGCTCCAGTGACAAATGTTGTGATTTTTTAAAGACCGAGCAGCAAGCCCTGCCTGTCAGACTCATTTCCACTCCCGGGATTGGAGCCGCTCCGGCACGCAACCTAGGTGCTGAACAGGCACATGGAGATTATCTGATCTTTTGTGATGCGCATCTGACCTTCGAGCCTTACTGGATCGACCGCTTGCTGGAGTTGATCCTTTCCCGAACAGCAGATGCAGTAGCCCCAGCGATCGGCTCCATCAGCGAACCTCATAAAGTAGGCTATGGTCAAAAGCTGGATGAGCGCCTGGGAGTCGTGTGGAATCCCCAACCCTACCGTCCCTCCCCAGTCGCCATCCTGCCCGGCGGCTGTTTTGTCATTCCCAAATCTGTCTTCATGGACATTGGCGGGTTCGATCGCGGCTTTCAAGTGTGGGGCTACGAAGACATTGAAATTTCCATCAAGCTTTGGCTGTTCGGTTATCGCTGCTTTGTCCATCCCAACGTCAAAATCCTTCATCTCTTCCGTCAGGCGCACCCGTACACGGTAACCCATACACACGTGTACTACAACATGCTGCGGATGGCGTACAGCCACTTCAAAGAGGAAAGAATTTCCGCCTGCAAAAAGCTGATCATTCATGCCAATGCCGATGAAGTAGAGCAGGACGTAATAAAATATGGTGCGGCCGCCCAACGCGTCCGCTATTTCGCCCGACGAAAACATGACGACGACTGGTGGACCCGGGAATTCAGAATTCCTTTTTAAGCGTTTGGATTTGAAGAGCGGGCCTGTTACCCTTGTACAATCGCCTGAAAATAGGCAAATGATGACAAGCAAAAACGAGGCCTCCTCCATAGAATGTAAATGCAAATGCAAATCCAATAGGAAAGGAAGGGTCCATCTGGTGAACAACATCAAGCCCATCATGGGTCGCCAAGTGCCTACACCGACGCCTACCGCTCCTCCTCCAATCCCCAACAACCTAGCTGAAGAGTGTATCCGCGTCCAAAAGGTGTACGACTGGGTCGTCAGCGCCAATCAGTATCGCAACAAGATTCCACTTCCAACCGACTGTCAGGCATTGGTAGATGCAGCGATTGCTGCAGGTCAAGACATCACCGTGCAATGCATTGAGCCCACAGGCAACTTCACATGTCGTGTTGCCAGCATTCGCCGTGAGAACATTGTAGTGGGTGGAGTTTCCGTTCGTGTAGGGGTGGTACGGTTCATATTTGGCGGAACCGCGATCATTCGGATCTTCGCAGACGGGGTATTGCTGTGCGACTTCCCTACAACCGTTCAATTTGATCAAGAGGTCGTACTGTGCCTGCCTGAACCTCTCGATGAAGACAATATCGTTTGCAGAATCGCTGCCCTGGAATGCATCCCGACTGGTACTGTTTTGTTGGGTGGCATGGTTGAGCTAAACGTCATATTCTGTCTCGATGTTCAGGTCGAAGCCGAGGTCAAATTGGAAGTACTGGCAAAATTCTGCTCGCCACGTCCAAACGACATTCCGGTTCCATCGCCTACACCATCGTTCCGTTGCCCTCCTTTTGCCTTCCCGCCGCAATGCCCGCCGATCTTCCCGCGGCCTAACTGCGATTGCCAGGCAACTGTCAATACACTGATTCCAGGAGTTGGGGTAAGCCTTGGTCTGCCGCCTGCTGCTATCGTAGAGATCGGTACCGTGCAGTTGATTGCCGATATTTGCCCGAGCTGCAACCCTGGTGGCAGCACCTTCACCTTCAACTTCTTCGATACTCCTGGTCCGACTCCGCTCCCGGATGTCTTACCAGGCGATCAAAGCTTCAACTTCTCCCCTACTACGATCAGCTCTCCTACTTGCATCACTGTCCTTCCTGGGCTTATTCCAGGTATCGCACTGCCAACCATCGCAATCGGCATGATCGTGACAGGTACAGGGGTACAGACATTTACTGCTACAGGCACAACACAGACACTCAACTACACCTTGGTCTTGGCGGAAACAGGTCTGGGACTGCCAGACGTCATTCTCTTCCTGTTGACCGATCCTCTGGGAGTCGTTTCCTTCGCAGCAGCGATCACCATCGTTCCAGATGCACAACTGCTGGTTCAAGACTGCATTACCTTCCCAGATGTTCTGGTAGGACCGACAATCCCCTAATTCTTCATCCACGCTTGAACTCGGAGAGAAGCCTCAATTGCTTCTCTCTTTTTTTGTTCAGAAAAGCTTTCACCTAACTTGCACCCGTACGCGCCTGCCGACATATGTCTATAGGGGAAACTGGATACCGGAGGGAGGGATAGAATGCCTATCAAGAAGAAGTCCACCAAGCGCTCGCCCGAAAAAGAGAAGATCATTTTGCTCAAAAGACAGGCGAGCTACTACGAAGAAATCGCTCTCCAGTATAGCCATGAATTGAAAGAACTCCAGCAACAGCACCAGCAGTGGGAAGAAAGAGAAAAGGAATATCAGCAACAACTCAAGGAAATACGCCAAACCCTAGCCAACTATCAGGAGCTGGAAGCCGACTGGCGCGACAAGCTCGCAGGTGGCACGCAGCAAATTCGCGATTTGGAAACCAAAATACAGCAGCAAGCCAAGATCTTACATCAAAAAGAAGGCACCATTGCCCACTACAAGGAAAAAGTAGAGAAGCTGAATAAGTCCGATATTCTGGTCAAGGTACGGGAATATGAACAGGCTTTGGAGGAGAAGCAAAAAATCATTGAGGACTATCAGGAGAAGGAACGAGAGTGGGAGAAACAGCTTGAACAAGCGAAGCTCACTCGGAAACAAGAAATCGCCCGACAAGAGGCTGAAGCAGCGCAGAAAATTCAACTCCTGGAGCAGGAACTGGCAGAAGCCGTCGCCTCCCACACAGCCGTTCAAGAGGCCTTGAGCAAACAATTGGATGAAAAGGATTCATTGATTTCCAAACTGCAGGAACAAGATACCACCCGACAAGAGGCTGAAGTCGAGCAGAAAATCCAACTCCTGGAACAGGAACTGGCGGAAGCCGTCGCCTCCCACACAGCCGCTCAAGAGGCCTTGAGCAAGCAATTGGAAGAGAAGGATTCATTGATTTCCAAACTGCAGCTCCAAGAAAGCAACTTGATGAAAACCATTGAGTCCTTGAAAAATATGCATGCACAGTGGCAGGAAAAGGAGAAAAAATACAAGGAGTCCATCCAGGAGTTTACGGCAAAAGAAGCTCGGTCCCCCAAAACGGGAATACCGATCCAACAAACCGCCCATGCTTCAGCAAAATCAATTCCAGCAACTTCAACTCCATCGACCTCAATCCAAATGCCTACACAGTCCCATGCCACATATTTGAAACCACATCAAACACCGCATACTCACCCCATCAATCCTTTTAAGCCGACTGAGTAGCCGTAATCGATGGACTCCCCCACTTTCCTCTTCCTTTCCCCTCAATGTGCAACTGCCGTTCCAACCTGAGGTTGCTCGGCATAAACCATTATTAGTCTTAGCGAAAGGAAGGGATTGGATGACACCCGAACAATATCGCGAGCTGTATCGCCAAAGACAGGCTCGCCCAGTCAGGAACCATGCATCCGGCCAGCAACGCATACAGACACCCTTGCCCAATTCTGGACCGACAAATACCGTCAGAAGTGTGGCTACACCCAAAACAGGCGGTTGTTGTGGCAGGAAACGCTCACAGTAACAGCAAAATGGGCTATCCTATTCCAGCCCTCTTCGCTTCCCATAGGGTATGGAAGGAAATGTTGATTCACTGCCTCGAAGAGCGTCCGTATGAGGCATGCGGACTTTTGTCGGGACGCATGGGAAGGGTCGAAACGATATGGCGAATGGTAAATGTCGATCGGAGTCCGGTATCCTTCTACATGGACCCTGAGCAAATCAGAACGGTTTTTCAGGCCATTCAAGAGAGAGGGGAGCAATTGGCGGGAGTATACCACTCCCACCCAACTGCTCCCCCCATTCCATCTAAAGAAGATATCGCCTACGCTACCTATCCTGAAGCTGCGTATCTGATTGTCTCCCTCGCCAATAAACAGCCTACCGTCGGCAGTTACCGGATAATCGACCAAAGAGCCATACCGATTCCAGTCACCTTTTTTGCATGAAAGAGGCGAGACGGTCTGCCTCTTTCATTTTTTTATTTTCTCCACAAGATGGACAGGCTCCCAACTCACAAATGTATCCTCCCAGAAGATCAGAAAGCGATCCTCTTCCACACGAACCACGACCCCTCGCGCCCCGTCACGTACATAGACGACGGAATCCCCTTCTTCGATCATCGCGGCTGCCATTAAATCAAGCGAGCCTGAAGATGATGCCGTGCCCGCCCTTGGGATACTCCCACTTAATGTTTTCGTAGGGACAACCGATGCGGCAGCTTCCACATTCGTGACATCCTTCATATCCCACATGCATCCGCACCTCTTCCCATTTGTAGACTTCCGCCGGACAAAAAATGGTGCACAATTTGTCTGGACAACGCGTCGCGCAAATATCGGCATCCAGCACGTGCAGGTGCGACTGCGTATCGGCCTTGAACCTCACCAGATATTGCTTTTCCTCGATCGATTGGCCTTTGGGCAGGTCAGCCATCACTTCATCACCCTCCATGCATTCATCAGATCGCGAGCCATCCGCCATTTTTCCTTGGGAGTCCCGATGTCACGCCAGATTTTTTTCTGCTTCTCCCACTTGGATGTTCCGTCTACCGTAAACATCTGGCTTGCCGCTCTGTTCATCATGGGAATATACTGCTCAAAATACTGCGGGAATTTTTCAAAATGATGCGTAGCATCCTTGTACTTTTTCAAATCCTGGCCGACAAAGCTGTCCAACAGCTTCACCCGATACGTGTCGAGCATTTTCTCGGAAAAATCGCCTGCTTCCCTCGCTTGCAAAATGGTCTCGGCTGCCATGACACCGGAAGCCATCGCCATGTTGGAGCCTTCCCGGTGGATGGCATTGACGAGTTGGGCGGCATCCCCCACCACGATTACACCGTTGCCCACCACCTTGGGCATGGACTTGTAGCCGCCCTCCGGGATGAGATGCGCCAGGTACTCCTGCTGCTCGCTGCCCTGGATATAGGGACGCAGCATCGGATGATTTTTTACATAATCCAACAGCTCATACGGTTTGATCTTGTGCTTGATCAGACCGGAGAGCATCGCTCCGACTCCGATGTTGAGACTGTCTTTATTGGTATAGAGCCACGCTGTTCCGAGAATTCCCTTGGTGGAATCGCCGAAGATCTCGAACGTGCAGCCCTGGTCCCCCTCCAGGCTGAAGCGGTCCTCGATGATTTTCCGATCCAGCTTGAGGACTTCCATGACCGCCAGCGCGACCTCGTCGGGACGGAATTCCTTGTGGAAGCCAAGCGATTTCGCCAGCAAGGAATTGACCCCATCCGCCAAGACCACCACGTCGGCATAGACGTCGCCATCCGGCCGATCTGTACGGATGCCAACGACCTTGCCGTCCTCGACGATGCACTCCAGTGCCACCGTCTCGTTAAGCAGCAAAGCTCCTTCCTTCACAGCCTTGTCTGCAAACCACTGGTCGAACTTCGCACGCAGCACGGTGAAATTGTTGTACGGCTCCTGCGCCCACTCCAATCCTTTGTAGCTGAAAGTCAGGGCAGAGGATTTATCCAGCATCATGAATCGCTGCTCCACGATCGGTCTTTCCAAAGGTGCTTCCTTGTAAAACTCGGGGATGATATCCTCCATCGTCTTGCGGTATAGGACCCCGCCCATCACGTTTTTCGAGCCGGGATACTCCCCGCGCTCCATCAACAGCACATTCGCCCCCGCTTTTGCCAGCGTATAGGCGCATGCGGTTCCCGCCGGACCTGCTCCCACGACGATAACGTCAAATTTTTCCGCCATATTGAACCTCCTTGTCCGGCATCTTCTGGAACGCTTCCATCAGCATCGGGACGATCTCAAACGCATCCCCCACGATGCCGTAGTGGCTGGATTGAAAAATGGGGGCTTCCGGGTCTTTGTTGATCGCGATAATCAACCCGGCGTTCTGCATGCCGACAATATGCTGGATCGCTCCCGAGATGCCGATGGCAAAATAGACCTTTGGCGTCACGGTCACACCCGTCTGACCCACCTGGTGCTGATGATCGATCCACCCCGCTTCCACCGCATCGCGACTGGCTCCGACTGTCGCACCGATCCTCTCGGCAAAACGGTGGATCAACTCGAAGCCCTCTTTGCTGCCAAGGCCTTTTCCTCCCGCCACGATCACATCCGCTTCATCCAGACGCACCTTCTCCTTCGTTTCACGCACGATCTCCAGGACCTTCGTTCGGATATCCTCTTCGCGCAGATCAATCTTCTCCCGGATGATGTGCCCGGTTCGATTCGGATCAGGCGGCAGCGCTTTCATTACCTTCGGGCGTACAGTTGCCATCTGCGGACGATGCTTTTTGCACAGGATCGTCGCCATGATATTGCCGCCAAAGGCAGGACGGCTCGCTTCCAAAAGACCGGTCTCCGCATTCACGTCGAGCATGGTCGTATCCGCCGTAAGACCAGTCTGCAGGTCGGTCGCGACCGCACTGGCAAGGTCTTTTCCGGTAGAAGTAGCACCGTAGAGGATAATTTCCGGCTTGTGCTTCTCTACGCATTCCAGCACCGCGCGCATATAAGACTCTGTGCGGTAATCGCGAAAGATCTCTTCGTCGTAGAGATATACCTCGTCAGCCCCGTAGGGAAAGACGCTTTCGGCGAGTGGAGCCACCCCCTCCCCGATGAGAAGTCCAGCCAGCGGCACACCGCGCTTGTCTGCCATCTGCCGGCCTGCACCCAGCAATTCGAGCGAGACGGGAGCGATCTGTCCGTCTTTTACTTCCAAAAAGACCCATATGCCACTGTATTCATCCAGATTCATACCTGCTCCTCCTTCACCCGGAACAACCCTTTCTTCTCCTGCAAGATCTCCATCAAGCGGGATACTTGCTCCTGTACTGTTCCTTCCAGTCTCTCTCCGCCTTTTGGCTTTTCAGGCGGCCACACCTTCGCCACGATCGTCGGAGACCCTTTCAGCCCCAGCAAGGTGCGGTCAATTTCGCCCAAATCATTCACGGCCCAGATGACGGGCTGGTAGCGAGCGGCCCGGAGCATGTTCGGCAACGGCGAATAGGGAACCTCATTGATCTCCTTTTCTACAGAAAACAGGCACGGGAGGGTGGAGCGGATCACTTCATAGCCATCCTCCAGCTTGCGGTGGACGATGACGTATCCTTCTTTTCGGTTTACCTCGACCACTTTATTGACATTTGTCAAAGGGGGAATGTCGAGGCGCCGGGCAATCCCCGGGCCTACCTGACCTGTATCTCCGTCAATCGTCATTTTGCCGCAGATCACGAGATCGACCGGCTTGATCTCGCTGATTTTTTCAATCGCCTTGGTCAAGGCATAGCTCGTCGCCAGCGTGTCTGCACCGGCAAAGGCACGATCCGTGATCAGATACCCCTCATCCGCTCCGATTTCGACGCATTTTCGAATCGCCTTGACGGCTGGCGGGGGTCCCATCGTGACGACCGAGACCACTCCTCCATATCGTTGCTTCAAACGAACTGCTTCCTCGACGGCATGCGCATCGTACGGATTGAGAATGGCTGGGGCACTGGAACGGTCCATTGTATTCGTCTTCGGGTTCATTTTGATGATCTTGGTGTCCGGCACCTGTTTGATACAGGCGACTATGTGCAACATCCCTTTCCCTCCTCGCTGCCAAGCACCTATTCGGGCTGATTCCAGCTTCTATTCATTGCTATAACCTATTGCTGACAACCCTTGCTTAGACCAAAACTATCAGCTCTATTACGAGGAGGCGGCTTTCAACAACAAAAAAAGCCTGTCCGAGGACAGGCTTGCTTGATTGTAATTTGATAGGTCAAAATAGTCCCATGCTGAGATAGCGTTCTCCCGTATCGGGAGCGATGCAGACGACGCGTTTGCCCGCACCCAGGCGCTTGGCAACCTGAATGGCAGCGAACACCGAAGCACCCGAGGATGGCCCGACGAGGATGCCTTCCATCGACGCCAGGTTTCGCATCGTTTGCAGCGCGTCCTCGTCCGCGATCTGCACAATCTCGTCGTAGATGCTCGTGTTGAGAATTGACGGCACAAAGCCGGGACTCGTTCCAACCAGCTTGTGCGGACCGGGCTTTCCGCCGGACAAGACTGGTGAGCCTTTTGGTTCCACGACCGTGATCTGCAGATCTGGAAGCTGCTCGCGCAAGGTCTCGCCCGTGCCCGTAATCGTGCCCCCGGTCCCTGCCGTGGCGACAAAAGCATCCAGCTTGCCTTCCATCTGCTCGAAAATCTCCTTCGCTGTCGTGATGCGATGAATATCCGGGTTGGCTGGATTCTCGAACTGCTGAGGAATAAAGCTGTTCGGAATCTCCTTTTGCAGCTCTACTGCTTTGGCGATCGCACCCGGCATCCGCAATTCGCTCGGCGTCAGCACAACCTGCGCCCCATACGCTTTCAACAGATTGATGCGCTCTTTTGACATATTGTCGGGCATGACGAGGATCGCCCGGTATCCCTTGGCTGCGGCGTTCATCGCCAGACCGATCCCTGTGTTTCCGCTGGTCGGCTCAATAATGGTGTCTCCAGGCTTGATCAGGCCTGCCTCTTCCGCTGTATGGATCAAATTGAACGCGGCCCGATCCTTGACGCTGCCGGAGGGATTAAACTTCTCCAGCTTCACGAATACCTCGGCTGCCTCTCTGGGAACCAGCCGCCGCAGTCGAACGATGGGGGTCCTGCCAATCAGTTCGGTTATATTTTGATACACACTCATCGTATGGTTCCTCCTCAGTCAGTAAAGACGGGCATAATGCTTAGTATTTCTATAAGAATAATATAAATGCAAATAAATGAAAACCTCCATGTTTCATCTGAAAAATGGAGGTTGGTGGATTTCCCTAAAACTGGTATTTCGCTTTTGCCTGTTGGAGCATCGCTGCGGCGTTTCCATACAGTGCTTCGATGTCCTGCTTCGTTTTTGCCACTGTCTGTTCTCCTGCAGCCAACCGCTCCTTCGCCTGAGCGATTGACGCAGCAACTGTCTCTTTTACCTTCTTGTACTCTTCCTCCTGACTCTTGGCATCCGGCAATTGGCTGATTACCTGCTCCCAGATTTTGTCCAGTTCCGCCACATCCGCTTCCAGAATTTCCGTCAGGTTGACCATCCCGGTCTTTTTGCGGTCGATGTTTTCCTGAATCGTACCTGCCCCGTCCCGAATCACCTTCATGCTGTCCACGGTTGCTTGCATGACCTCGAATTCCATGCGATTCATGCTCGTCTGCTCTGCGTACATCCGTACCTCCTCCAGCAGGCTCTGCATGTGCGCGAGCTGGTTTTCGGCAACACTGGTCTCATCGGAAAACTGTGTCGCATCGAGATATTCGCTATTCTCCTGCAAATCCGCCTTGAGCCGTTTGAACTTGTCCCCCGCCTCCGCGATTCTGACGCGCTCTTCCTCAATGGCCTGTTCTTTTTTCTTTTGCTCGGCTTGCTGTTGGACCCGCTCCTCCAGGGCTTTTCGCTTGGACTCGAAGCCTGCCAGGTCGCTCGCTTGCCATTTCGAATCGGCCGCAAGCCCTTCCGTCACAGGATCGTGCAGGATCAGCTCTTCTTTCGTAACCGAAGCGTTCCACGTCTTTTCACCCTCTTGCCGCAGGGTGAGCTGATGCTCGTCCACGGTCGCCTTGTACGATTCCTCCCTGGTTTTCAAGACAGGAATGCCCTTCTCTGTCACGACTCGCCATTCCGTAATCTCTACGCCGATCTCCTCTGCCTGCGTCACTTTGGCATACAGCAGCAGGTTCTCTTCCTCATAGAGGTATCCCTCCGCCAGATCAGTGGCGCCAAATAGACGGAACCCGGCGAAGGCCAGTCCCGCCACGACAACCAGTACGATCAGAAGGATCACTAGATTTCTCTTTTTCATCTGAAGCCCCCATCTCCTACAACGCGATCCAATATCGCTTGACGATGTTCCCGTCTTCCTCTACAAAACTTTCATCTGCCATGCCGCCATTTTTCAGAATCGTCCGCTCGGATGCCAGATTGGTCGCATCACAAACCACCAGCGCTTTTTCGATCCCCAGTTCTTTTGCTTTTTGCAGGGATAAAGCCAGTATTTGTGTGGCGTAGCCCTTGCGTCTTTCCGATGGACGGACTCCATAGCCGATATGTCCGCCAGTCTGCAGCAAAGGCACCGTAAGCTGATGCCTGATGTTGACGGCCCCCACGATTTTCTTATCCTGTGTAATCAACCAGTATGTAGACGCAGGAACCCATCCCTCGGGCAACTTTTCCCCCGACTCCTCCGCGTGCAGTTCTTGCACCATCGCTAAAAAATCTGATGGATCTTTGCTGATCACCCATGGCACCATCTGCTCGCCGCTTTGTTTCCATTCCTGATAGAAGGCAAGGTATTCATCCTTCAGGTCTACTGTCGGCTTGATTAACGAGACAATCTCTCCCATTTTTCCCCCTCCTCGATCACACGCTGATTCTCTCTATCCTTGCGCATTCCATTATACGAAAAATACCGTTCTTTTCCATAAGTCGCATTGCCTGTTCACGTTCAGAAAAAGATATGGTAATATTCGGAAAAAAGGAGGCGTTCCTACATGGAGCTTATGACAAGTGTTATGCTTGCAATCTTTCTGCTGATCTGGGCAGGAGCGGATGTCCTCTTTGCCTCCGAAAGAAGGTTCAAATCGCGCCTGCTGCTTTTTCTCACGCTGCTGATCATCAGCGGATCGATTTATTGGATTCTCACTTTGTTCTAGCGCTCTGCTTTCCTCGCATCGTCCTTTCACCGATTTGGGCTGCCGCACATAGACTGGGGACGTATGCAAGGAGGGAATCCGATGAAAATCAGCACAAAAGATCAGCAGTTGTTTGAACATCGTTTTTGGCTGCAAATCCTGGGGGATCATTCCCGGTTTATTTTTCAGTCGTTAGCTCCTGATGAATGCGCAGAGATTGAACAAGCGAATCATTTTATCCACTCGTTCGATACGCTGCTCGATTATGCGCGGCAAGATCTGCATGAAGAAGAAGTCGCTTCACTCACGCAACAGGCAAGCGATCTGACAGAGCGCTTGCGGGAGTTTAAGCTTCATCTGCTGCAGCGGCAATTGGTCGGGAAAATCTCCTTTTCCCTGCCGCCCACCTTCGTGAACCACATGGTGAATGAGCTGGAGGAATCCCAGCGAATCTTGCACGCCTTCCTGACTGGCCACCCGGTCCCATATGAACACCCCGTCCACTACCATCTGCTTTGGCTCTCGGATGCAGCCGGGCACGCCGCCTCGATTACATCCTTGCTGGATATGGTAGAAAAAGATGTGCAGCAGAAAAGCGAGCATTTCACCAAGAAGTTTGAGGACTTCTATCAAAAAGCAGTCGAGCTGGCGGGATACCTGCGAACCAATCTGCAAGATTTCCCGGCTCTGCATCGCTTCAATCATCAGGCTGAAATGGAGATCAAACTGTTTCAAATATTTTTGCACGAGCTGCAAGAAATGCGCATGCACAATGCGGTCTTGGGAGTCTTGTCTCCGCTCATGGCCGATCATATGTCCCGTGAGGAGTGCTACTACCTGATGAAGCTCTCCGAAGTGTCCGATGTGAAGGCACCTGATTGTTACCCGACCAAACCCCGGATTGAATCTTGAAAAAAGGTGGGGCGTTGGCCCGTTGCCGTAAAGCCGAATGCCCCTCCTCCAAGCGTCACAGGACCATTTTCTCCCGCTTTTTTACGATTTCGTCGTGCGTTCTTTCCACAGCGTCATCGGATTTGTGTCTTCTTCTCCGAGAGGCATGTGCTTTATTGCTAGAGAGCGCGCTGACCGCTCTTTCTTCAGGTCCTCGTAGATTGCCTTGGACTTGCCGAGGCCCACTTCCCCTGCATCCTCGACCGACAAGCAGTAATACACATCATCAATCCCCACAAAATGCATGGCAGCAAAACACATCGGGCATGGTTCGCCGCTCGCGTACATCGTAAAGCCGGACAAGCTGTTGGTCTGCAGCTGTTCCTGGGCCCGCCGAATCGCCAAAAGCTCTGCATGACCGCTGACATCATGCTTTTGATGGAGTTCGTTCACACCCTCCGCTACGATGGTATTGTCTTTGACAAGTACGGCGCCAAACGGCTGTCCGCCATTGTGTACATTTTCGATTGCCAGCTCTACCGCTCGCTTCATGAACTTGTCCATAAAGAAACCCTCCTACTATCTCCATTCTGTTTTTCTAAGGTCTATCATACTATACTTGGAAGAAGAAAGTCCCCGTTTCAACAGCTCTACAAGAAACCCTATCAAAGACAAGAGGTGTTCACGATGGAGGAGCTTGCCAACGACGTTCGGCTGCGAGATATAACAGAACAGGACCTTGCATTGTTTTTTGAGCAGCAGCTTGACCCGACCGCCAACCAAATGGCTGCTTTTACAGCCAAGGACCCGCAAGATCGCGAAGCCTATTTCAGCAACTGGACCAAACGGTTAGTCGATACGAGCATCCACAAGCAGACCATTCTTTTTCAAGGGTCGGTAGCAGGACACCTATCGAGCTTTGAATTCCTTGGGCTGCCCACCGTCGGCTATTGGCTTGGGAAAGAGTTCTGGGGAAAAGGAATCGCCACCCGTGCACTCTCCCTCTTTGTAAAACAACTGCCGACTCGCCCACTCTACGCCCGAGTGGCAAAAGACAATATAGGCTCGATCCGCGTCCTGCAAAAATGCGGATTCCAAATTGTGGGCGAAGACAAGGGCTTTTCCCATTTCCGCGATGAGGAAGTGGAAGAATATATCCTGGTCTTGAAGGAGAACCCAACGATTCCTTCACCATCAGGTTTCGTAACAGCAGTCAGCCGAAGCGCCGCCCATTCCTTCAGCAAGCAAAACCAGCCCTCTATCCAATTGCTTGCTGGTCTGGGGGTAGAAGGAGATGCGCATCTTGGGGAGACTGTGAAGCATCGTTCCCGTGTAGCACAGAATCCAAACCAGCCGAACCTGCGGCAAGTCCATCTCATTCATGCCGAGCTGCATGAGGAATTGCAAAGCGCGGGCTTTGACGTCTCAAGCGGACAAATGGGCGAGAACATCACCACCCGTGGCATCCCTCTGCTGGAGTTGCCGACTGGCACACGGCTTTACCTAGGAGATTCAGCCGTCGTCGAACTGACTGGCTTGCGCAATCCCTGCCAACAACTAAACCACTTCCAGCCAGGCCTGATGGACGCTGTCCTGGATCGCGACCCGGACGGCAACCTCATCCGCAAAGCCGGCGTCATGGGAATCGTGACAGCATCTGGTGAGGTAAAGCCCGGTGATCCAATCCGGGTCGAATACCCGCCCCTCCCACACCACCCCCTAGAGCGAGTTTGAATGCATCCGAGCATGTAACGAGACAGGATGAATCCACGTAATACTCATTGAAAGAATGACTATTACGGAAAGGATCTGGATTTTCATCATGTCTTTAACGTTTATTTTGGGATTAGGTGTCGTTGTCGCACTGGTAGCCATCACTGCGGTCGCGTTGATTCTGTATACAGGTAGATAATCAGAGGGCATTGCCCTTCTTACCGAAAAGACGATTGCATCTGGCATTCGTCTTTTTGCTTTGATGAAATCCCTGCCAATCGACCATACTATTTCCAACCGCCAAGAGTCCTTCCCTGTATCCGGAACCATTCAAGCGATTGGAGCGAATGCCGCGATGATATCCTTCTTGCTGACAGCCAGGCGATTGGTCCAGGGGCTTTTACAGGCTTGTAAAGACAAGAACTTCCAGGTAATCTTCATCATTACGCTTCTTTTACTGCTCTCAGGCACGATATTCTATTCATCTGAAGAAGGGCTCTCCATTCTTGATGCACTCTATTTTAGTGTTACGACGCTTACCACCGTCGGTCACTCCGGTTTTGTTCCCCAGACTGCAATGGGGAAGGTTTTCACTATTTTCTATATCTTCGCAGGGACGGGGCTTACCTTCGGCGTGGTGACCCGCATCGCATACGGCATTTTCTCGGACAAATCATCCGACGATAAAAAAGAAAAAAGCGGTGGCAACCCGTAAGTCCCACCGCGAGTGAAATTTTTTATTACAGGTATAGCTGGAAACGGAGAAATTTCCGGATCTCTTTATTCCGCCTTCCCTACAAAAACAGATCGATCCTTGCCTTTTTCGTATTTATAGATAAATACATCGGCAAACGTGTTATCGCCTTTTTCATCAAATGTAACCTTCGTGAATAGTCCCTGGAAGTCTTTTGTATTATGAACAGCCTCCAAAACCTGTTCACGGGTTGGCTTCTTGCCGCCATTCGCTTTGATTGCTTCCTCCACACCGTGCAAGAGGACATTCATTGCATCATAGCCGTATACGGAAAACGCTTCTAATGGTTTATTCGTGGCCTTTTTGTATTCCTCTCCCCACTTTTTCCCTTCTTCGGTCTGTGTCACGTCACCAGCTACAGAAGTAAAGATGATTCCGTCGACAGCATCACCAGCTATCTTGATCATATCCGAGTTGTCGAATCCATCTCCGCCCATAAAGTAGCCTTTATATCCTTTGTCCCGAGCTTGCTTTATGATAATGCCGCCTTCAGGGTACATACCGCCGAAGAAAATCAAGTCTGGACTTTTAGAGATGATCTGAGTAATGACAGCGGAATAATCCTTTTCACCAGCAGTTATCCCTTCATATCCCAAAACCGTTACTCCGTCTTTTTCAAACTGCATTTTCACCTGATCGGCCAGACCTTGACCGTATGCTGTTTTATCATGCATGACAAAAACTTGTTTGACATTTAGCGAATTTTTCGCATACATCGCTGCTTTAGGGCCTTGCGAGTCATCACGCGCGCATATGCGGTGGACTGTCTTCTTGCCTTCTTCTGTCAGTTTTACGCCCGTATTTGCCGGCGATACCATGACAAGATTGCCCTCTTCATATTTTACGGAAGACGGGATGGCCACTCCTGTATTCAAGTGACCGACTACACCCAGCACATCAGGATTGGAGATAAGCATCTCCGCGTTGGAGACCCCGATTTTCGGATCTGCCTGGTCATCCTGGGGTAATAATTGTAGATCGAAGCCCATTTTTTTAAATTCTTCCTGTTTCAGTTTCAGCGCATACTCGGCACCACTTTTAATAGAATCCCCTTGCGCCGACTGGCTGCCGGAAAGAGGGCTTTGTGTTGCAATGAGTATTTTGCCTCCTTCCCCAGCACCACCGCTTCCTCCGCTCGTGGAGCCTTGCGTACCGGAGGTTGCCCCACCGCTTGCATTGCCTCCCGTACTGTTCGAGCCGGCGCATCCTGCCAGTGCGATGCTTGCTACCAACACTGATAACAGAAAGCTGCGTTGAACCCGTCTGTTCATCTGAATAAATCCCCCTTTTACTAATATTTTCTACAGCCGCGCTTCCAATCTGTCGTTATGTTTTTTTAAAGTATATGAAGGGCTGATAGTTATTATTTTAGGGCAAATCAGATAATTTACAATAATCAATTTATTAAACGCACGCAAAATTCTAGTAATTCTTTCCATTCTTATAGAATGCGACTATGCAATCATACTCGGAAAGATTGCATCAATTTGCTGGTTCTCTGAAAAGGAAGGGCATCATTACGACTATGTAGATTCACGTTCTTTTTTGGGAAAATGGCCAAGAATATCGGCATGAGATAAGGGACCATGATGACGCCAATGTTGGCGTCTCTCATGGTCCCTCCGATGGACTTGCCTTCTTTCATCAAAAATCGAAGTTGTCAGGGTCTGGGCCTACTCGCAGATTTTCGTTCATGGCATCCATGCGCTGCATGTCTTCTGCTGTCAGTTCAAAGTCAAAGATATCAGCATTCTCCTTGATCCGCTGCTCTTTGGTTGACTTCGGAATGGTCACAACACCATGCTGCAAGTCCCAGCGCAGAATCACTTGGGCGATCGATTTATGATGACGATCGGCGATTTCTTTCAATACCGGGTGATCCAATAATTGTCCCTGCATCAGTGGAGACCACGCCTCTACTTGAATCCCCTGCTCCTTGCAAAAAGCACGAAGCTCTGTTTGAGTGAGGCGCGGATGAAATTCAACCTGATTGATCATGGGCTTGATTTCAGCGTCCTGCATCAGGTCTTGCAGATGATGGATCTGGAAGTTGCTCACACCGATTGCTTTGATTCGCCCTTCCTTGTAAAGCTGCTCCAGTGCGCGCCAAGCTTCCTTGTATTTACCGGCAACAGGCCAGTGAATCAGGTATAGATCCAGATACTCCAAGCCTAGCTTTTTCAGGCTGAGCTCAAATGCTTTGCGTGTCGATTCGTACCCCAAATCGGAGTTCCATACTTTCGAGGTGACGAACAGCTCCTCTCTGTTGATTCCCGCTTCTTTCAGTCCTTGCCGGATTCCCTGGCCCACACCCTCTTCGTTGCCGTAAATCGCGGCCGTGTCTATGCTTCTATAGCCATGTCTGATGGCTGTCTGGACAGCGTTGACCAGCTCAGGTCCTTCTTCCACCTTAAATACGCCTAGGCCGAACCAGGGCATTTTCACCCCGTTGCTTAATGTGGTTGTAGCTTGCAAATGAGTTGTCATGATATTTTTGCCTCCTGGTTTTTACGTGTTTGTGATGGATCTTCTACGCTCCAGCCTCTGACTCCACCCTGTCAGTATAACCGCTCCTGTCACCATGAATCCTCCAATCCATGTCGTATGGATCATCCCGATGGAATCCGTAACGACTCCACCCAAATAGGCACCGATGGCAATCCCAGCGTTAAAGGCTGCGATGTTGATCGCAGATGCCACATCCTTCGCGCTTGGTACATAACGTTCAGCCAGGATCACGACATACACCTGCAAACCCGGCACATTCATGAATGCCATAAGCCCCATGAACAGAATCGTGATCAGGCCAGCCAGTGAAAATGGTGCCGTAAAAAATAGGACAAATAGGACAAGAGCTTGAATGATAAACATGCGAAATAATGCAGACAGCGGATTTTTATTCGCGACCTTCCCTCCCAGCACATTGCCGATCGCAATCGCGATACCGTACCCAAGCAGGATGACGGCGATCTGTCCACCGGTATAACCGGTAATATTTTCAAGGATTGGGGACAAATAAGTAAAGACGACAAACGTTCCGCCATATCCCAAAGCCGTAATCAAAAACATCAAAAGCAGACGGCCGTTCGTAACCAGCTTCATTTGATCCCGAAGTGTGGTGCGTACTCCTTTTTGCAAATTAGCTGGAATGAGGATGCTGTTGGCAACAAAGGCGATAAGACCGATGACCGCGATTGCTATGAAAGCAAACCGCCAGCCTACCTGCTGCCCCAAATACGTTCCGAGTGGCACCCCTGTAACCGTGGCTACTGTAAGGCCAGTAAACATCATGGAAATGGCGCTTGCCCGGCGATTTTCCGGCACCAGATCCGCTGCAATGGTCGACCCGATCGACATGAATATCCCGTGCGAGAGGGCTGACACGATCCGTCCTACGAGCAAGACTCCGATGCTCGTCGCGGCAGCTGCGATACTATTGCCCACGATGAAAATGATCATGATCCACAGCAGCAGCCGTTTGCGCGGTACCCCTGAAGTAACAGCCGTGAGGACAGGCGCGCCAAACGTAACACCCAACGCATATAACGTAACGGTCAGAGCTGCAGTCGTGACCGGAATCTGCAAGTCTTGCGCGATCAGCGGGAGCAGACCCACGCTGATAAATTCTGTCGTCCCAATAGCGAAAGCACTAACTGCCAATGCGAGCAAGGCCAATGTGCTGCGATTTTTCTCTTTCACGCGGTATCTCCTTCCTTTGATCAATAAAATTTTGTTGATTACCAGCTGGCATATGCTATTATGGATGCTATAAGCGACAATGAAAAGTACGTACTTCCAAGTGCCATAGATACCAAAAAGTAATATAGGCACTTTTTAGTTCCTATAGAAAGCGAGGGAGAACCATGCAAAAAAAGAAGTACAATATTTCCGTAGAGGCTACCTTGGAAGTGATCGGCGGAAAGTGGAAGTGCGTCATTCTCTGCCATCTCACGCACGGGGAAAAGCGAACAAGTGAACTAAAGCGCCTCATGCCAGGAATTACGCAAAAGATGCTGACCCAGCAGCTTCGTGAATTAGAGGAAGACGGCATTATCAACCGGATTGTGTATGAGCAGGTTCCTCCGAAAGTGGTCTACGAACTGAGCGAGTACGGCTGGAGTCTGAAAGGGATCTTGGATACTCTGTGCGCGTGGGGTGAAAAGCATATCATCCGCGTCTACGGCGATACCGAAGGCATGCTGGAAGACAGTATTTTAAATAAGAAAACGACTGAAACTGTCAAATCATAAACGGATTGCAACGAAAAAGGAGCGTAGGAACGATAGGTAAGCGGCGAAAGGAGAGTCATACGTATGAAAGCAGACCGCATAAAATTCCCGGCGGGATTTTGGGCGGGATTACAACGATTAGGGATTGCACCATCCGACGTAGCTCGCAAAGCGCGCCTACCGCTCACCATTCTTGCAGAATCAGCTGTAGTGACCACCGCCCAATATTTTAAAATCTGGCAAGCATACTCTGATCTCGTTGGTGACACTGCCATCGGAATCATCAAGCTTGCAACCGCCTTTGAGACGACACAATACCCACCGACCGTATTAGCGACCTACCATGCCCGTGATTATCGCGACGCTCTTCATCGATTGGCCAGGTACAAACGACTGTGCCCTCCGGAAAGCTTGCGCATTACAGAGAAGGGCGAGCGCTGTACGATCGAATTGGAGTGGATGGGCAGCGAGCAGCCCGTACCACCCATTCTGGTTGGGACCACACTAGCCTTTCTTCTAGAGCTTGGACGACGCGGCACGGGAAAGCCTTTAACGGCACTGTCCGTGGAATATTCCCAATCGATGGGGGACGTAGCTGCCCTTGAAACTTACTTCGGGTGTCCGATACGGATTGGTGCCAACGCTAACCGATTAACCCTGCATCGAAGCGATCTGGACCGCCCGTTTCTTTCGTATAACCAAGAATTGCTGGAGATCTTGACTCCCGTATTGGACCGATCAGTGGATGAACAGGGCAGCCGGTCAATCGCTGAGATGGTCACGTGGATATTGAAGCGAAGTCTAACCGGAGGCAGCCTTGATATTCGAGCTGTGGCGAGAGAGCTTGGCATGAGCGATCGTACCTTGCAGCGTCGACTGACTGATGAATGCACCACGTTCAAAAAACTGTTAACACAGGCTCGACATGAAAAAGCGAGAGAATACTTGGCCGACCCCGCGCTCGATATCAAAGAAGTGGCTTTCTTGCTTGGATATGAAGATCAAAACTCGTTTTACCGCGCCTTTCGCATGTGGGAAGGCGATACACCTTCCAATTGGCGTTCCAACCATTTAGGGTCAATCTCGCGTGATAGCTTCCCTAATCTGCCCCACTTTCAGTAGGGCTAGCAATTTTCGCGTTTTACGATTTGGCGGGTTAAGCAAGAATTTTGGCGCTGTACACTAGTTACCGAACGATCCAGACAAAGTACGATTATCTCTATCCGGAGCGCAAGGATGCTCCAAGATCAACGCTAGTCAGCTTGCGATGAATGACAACAAAGGAGACAAGTGTTATGGATATGGGATTAAGGAATAAAACGGCTTTCGTAACTGGATCGACGAAAGGCATAGGGAAAGCAATTGCCATTGAGCTTGCGCGAGAAGGCGTCAACGTCCTTGTCAATGGACGGAATACTGAAGAGGTAGAACGAATCGTAAATGAATTGAAATCGGAATTCCCGTCTACTTCTCCTCAGAATGCTGCAGCCGATCTTGTGGACAAGCAGCAAAGAGAAGCTTTATTTGAGAGATATCCCGATGTGGATATTCTCGTCAACAATATGGGTATTTATGAAATCATGTCCTATGAAGACGTTGACGATGAAGTATGGGAAACATACTTCCGAACCAATGTCCTTGCCGCAAACGCAATATCCAAATTTTACTTACCTAAGATGTTGAAGAACCATTTTGGACGAATTATCTTTATCGCAAGTGAGGAAGCGGTTATGCCTTCAGGGCAAATGCCTCAGTATTGCATGACGAAATCCATGCTATTATCACTGTCAAAAAGCCTGTCGAAACTAACGATAGGAACAGAAGTCACATCCAATACCATCATGCCAGGGCCTACGCTTTCCGAAAACGTATATCAAATCATTAATGGTTTGTTTCCAGATGATATGTCCTTTTCGGAAAAAGAGAGTCAATTCATGGCTGCAAACCTGCCCCAGTCCGAATTACAGCGATTTATCAGGCCTTCTGAAATAGGCAGGCTTGTTGCATTCATATCCAGCCCTTATGCGACCGCATTTAAAGGCTCACCAATCCGTATGGACGGAGGCATGGTGCCGACCATTTTTTAAATTGAATCTGCCCCTTCTCCTAATGCCCACGACCACGGCAATTGTTTGGTCAAATCCAAAACACATGAAAAGGAAGGAACCCTGTCCCATGCAGAGTTCCTTCCTTTTTGAATACGACATTTTACCAATTTGTTGCGGAAATCTCTTATATCGAAAGACCACCATCGACAGGAATGACAGCACCATTGATATAGCTGGAATCATCGCTTGCCAGAAATACATATGTATTCGCAATATCCCTTGGTGTTCCCAGGCGTTGGAGAGCCACTTTCTCCTTCATCCCTTGAAGTACATTTTCCGGCATTTTCTCTGTCATAGGGGTCATGATAAAGCCTGGAGCAACAGCATTCACATTTATGCCCTTCCTGCCAAGCTCCTTTGCCCACGTTTGCGTCATGGCGATCACCGCTGCTTTCGATGCAGCGTAATTGGTTTGTCCAAAGTTCCCCATTCTTCCTACGATGCTGCTTGTATTGATGATTCGACCATAGCCTTCCTTAATCATATGAGGCACCACCGCTTGTGTACAATGAAAGACACCGGTTTGGTTAATGGAAATCACACGATCCCATTGCTCCTGTGTCATCTTCACAAGTGTCGAGTCCATCGTGATTCCTGCATTATTGATCAAGACATCAATTTTTCCATATCGGTTGATCACTTCACTGACCATCCCATCCACTTGATCTCGTTGGGATACGTCTACAGCCAGTCCAAGACCATTCACCTCTTTTGCTACCTCTTCCGCCGACTGCTGATGATAATCAACGACGACAACCTGCGCCCCTTCGCTTGCAAATAACAAACTCGCTTCTTTTCCTAAACCTCCTGCTCCTCCCGTTATGATGACAACTTTCCCATCGAGTTTCATGAAAGACACTCCTCATCTTTTTTTCGAATTCATCTTCATGAGTTGTAGTCAACACCAATTCGTCACATAAAACAAAAAACCCTCCCTTCCGACCAAGGGAAGAAAAGGGAGGCTGGGTGGACTGGGCTCAAATCTCTAATTCACCAAGTCGAACCAGTTCGACTACTGCTTGAGATCGACCTTTGACCCCTAATTTTTGCATGACATTGCTAATGTGATTGCGTACAGTCTTTTCACTGATGAAGAGTTGTCCGGCAATCTCTTTGGTTGTCTTATCCTGGACCAAGAGTTCAAACACTTCTCTTTCTCGATTCGTTAACAACGGCTTGGTTTGGTCGCTACCCTTCAATAGTGAAAACAATCCATCATCTGTCGTTATTAGCAATGCTGGATCGTGTCTGAACAGTCTCTCCTCTCAGGCCTTTTTGGTCATGCTTTCCTTCCCATCGTCATCACGGATGATGGGATGTTCTCGTGGATGATCGTGAGTTTCGCATCAAAATTACCATCAATCATAAAAAAACAAGCAGGATCGCCCTACTCCTGCTTTGGATCGGCATTGCCCTCAAGCCAATTGAAAAAAACCTTCTTTGATATTTTAATGACTCTTCCCACCCTGACCACATGAAACTGCCCCGAATTCACCAGCTCATATGCCTGAACGCGGCCAATGTTCAAGTACTTCTGGATATGCTGCACCTCCAGTACTTCAGGAAGATCGTCCTTGCTGAAAGCTCCCATCCTGCATCATCCCCCTCCATACTGTATGTTTACATGCAATTCGGTCTGTCTCATTCCCCCTAATTCTCTCTTAGGCTCTCTCGTGCTTCATATGCAGGACAAGAAAATAGTCCGGAGCTTTGACGGTCGGTCAAAAAATATCGACCGTCCTTTCTTAATTTGTTGCAGATTGCCTAGATTTGGTATATTTAGGCTATGACCGAAAAAGGGGTATTTTCATTGAAGCGAGATTTGTTGTTATTGCCGATTTATTTGGTCCCATTTGTTTACCTGAAACTACTGTGGGAATCTAGCGGTTATCCGTATGGGGACCTTATGTTACTCTCGCTGTTCGCAATCCTTGTCTTTTTACACAAATCCTTTCTCTTTTTACTCGTTGGCCATTTTCTTTCCTACATAAGCTCTGAAGGTTTCTTCTTTGTCTTTGGCCTTGAAGAGATTGGGTATTTTCAACCATTCAGAGTCTGGGAAATGACGAGTCTGACCCATAGCTTTGTATCTCCTGTCATTCTGATGCTGTATTTTGTTTTTCGCCTCAAGAAATTCTTTTGACGTCAAGAACTACATGAAATAACCGAAAGGATGTGCTTTCTTTGTCTCGTCGTTTGACTGGATTCGGATTTTGTTTCTGTGCAACGCTATTATTTGCAGCCTATTACTTGGGGGCTGCGATCTTGAACTCGGGAAAAGGATACGATGACGTGATATTCGAATGGTTTATAAGAGATACGTTCGGTTGGATGCTCCCGGTCCTTGCTTGCATTTTTCTCGTGACTGGAATTGGCTACCTGGTCATGGCCGAAACACAGGGCGACAAGTAAGAAGCAAGCTTGCCTTGACGCCGTATCGTCTACGCCTCCTTGTGGACAGTGTAGCCATAAATAAAAACCGCCCGCAGGCGGCTCGATTGCTTGGACCTTATACTCGGTGGTCGGGATTCTTTGTATCATCGCATTGTACCTCTCTCTTTTTCTGAATCAGTCTATCAAGGCCGGCAGCTGCATCCCTCTGCATATTCGGCATCAAGTGTCCGTATGTGTCCATGGTAATCGAAACGGATGAATGACCGAGCCGCTCGGAGATTACCTTGATATGCACCCCTTGCTTGATCAGCAGGCTGGCATGTGTATGGCGAAGATCATGAAAGGTGATCTTCGGTGCTCCGGTCTTTTTCAGGAAACTGGTCCATACCTTTTGTATCGTTCTCTGTGTAACCGGCCCGCCGAACTTCGTGCACACGACCAGGTCATGGTTTTCGTAGGCAGAACCGAGCGCTGTCCGTTCCATCATGATCAGCCTCCGATGCTCCTGCAAAACCTCTATCGTTTCAGGTGACAAAGCGACCGACCGCATACTCTGTTTCGTTTTGGCCCCCTGCTTGATCTCTCCATGACGATTCACCGTCTGCTGAATGGTGAGATTACGCTTTTCAAAATCAATATCCGACCACCGGAGCCCCAGGATCTCCCCTTGCCGCATGCCCGTCATGACAGCCAGGTAAACGGCAATCCAGTGCCGGCTGGCCTGCTTGGTCTGCTCAAGAAACAAATTTACAAACGCAGGGTCCCAAACCACAAGCTCCCTTCGCCTGGATACCTGGGGCTTCTCCACTTTATTTGCTGCATTCTTTGCAATCAGCTCCTTAGTCTCAGCTGCGTGTAAAGCCGCGTTGACAACGGAAAAGATCCGCTTCACTGTTCCGGCTGCCAGCCCCTTTTCGTGCAAGGAATTTAGAAACATTTCGATATCATGAGCCGAGAGCTTGGCAAGCGGAATATGGCCTAATGAAGGAATGATGTGCGTCCTCAGATAGGAGTGGTACAATTCCAGGGTCTGCTCTCCCAGATTACGCTTTGTTTTGAGCCAGTCCTGGAGATAGTCCCGGAAAAGGATCCTGCTCGGCTCTACGTATTGACCTTTCTGGCGAGCGGCCTGAGCCTCTACCATCGCCCTTTCCGCTTCCCTCTTCGTCTTGAAGCCTCGTTTGGTAATCCTCTGTCTCACACCGTTCCTGATCTCGCCCGTGTAAAACTGATACCACCATTTCTTCTCCCCCTTCGCCTTTTCATTCCTATAGACCGGCATCTGCATTCACCCCCTCCGTTACATCCAATGACGATTGCGCTCGAATTAGCATCAAAACTTTGTTGCTCAACGACTCATTTCGAATCGCTTCTCACAGAGAGCGAGTCGAAAATGGCTCATGTATGGTTAGTGCTTTTAACGCCTGGGCGCACACGTAATGTTATGTATATAACGGACTTCTTTTAAAAAATTGGGCTTGTTTCGTTCGTCTTTTTTGGGCAAACGCCCATTCCATTGTATGGGCAAACGCATAGGTATAAATCAAGTTCTAATAACAGGAGATCGCATTTACTCTGGAGTCTTAAACATAGGTCTGCCTGCTGATAAGACTCTTCCCCCCAAAATACTCATTTGGAGGTACCGTATGGCAGATGAATTTGTTCAAAGGTCTTTAGACGAAATTCGTTTTTGGTCGCGTATCATGAAGGAACACTCGCTTTTTCTGAAATTAGGTTTTACCTGTGAAGACACTCAATTAATCCAGGAAGCGGACCGTTTTTACAGCATTTTTGAAGATATTGAAAACCGGGCACTCGCCTATACTCCAGATGTAGATCCCCGAGTGATTTACGATTTTAACAATGTAGTTCACACTGCCGTTTGTCATATTTGGGCATTCAAGCGAAAAGTTCTTGGATTAATCATTCAGTGTAAAATTCTCGGTAGCAACTTCCCATTGTTGGTGGATCATGTAAGTCGGGAAGCCGCTTATTTCATGAATCGACTGAAGCAATTGAATACAGGAACCCTTGATCCATTGCCAGATGCCGTCATTAATGAAAATGTGTTCTTCCTGAAAATTATGGCTGACCATGCAAAGTTCATTAATCACTTGCTGGATCCGTCCGAGAGAAAGCTAGTTGAGCAAGCGAGAGATTTTAGCCACGACTTTGATCAACTCCTCTTTCAAGCTATCGATCTTGACTCCATGCGACCACAATCACAAACTCAGCCCCTCCTCGATCAATTTGTTGATCAAAATCGCGTATCAGTACGGCAACTACGTGATTTTAAGAAAACTGCACGTGATCTAATTGAAGCATGTCGGATTAAAAGTATTATCCCGCCATTACTTGCTGACCACGTCTTTCGAGAAGCCTCCCATTTCCTTGAAATACTCGATGCCTTCGATGCTGCCCTATCACATTCGAAATAGCATAAAAATATCCCCTCTCAAGGGGATTTTTTTATGCTCAGGTATTCATCGTACGAATGTCACCAGTTTGCGAGACCCTTCTTCCGGCTCGAACAAGCCTTCCAGTTCAAGTGGCGTTTCTGAACTTCTTCCAACCCAACTGTATACCCTTCGCCGTCGCGTTCATTGTGATCTTTTCATGCTTCCTCCACGTTAAGACAAACACATATTTTGCAGGTTCTCCATATCTGCCATATTCACACGAAAGAAGAAAAACATATCCTATCTCGAAAGTCGGACACTCTGGCCGACCTGCCAAGACACATATGGTTGAAAGCGCTTGGCCAAAAGGAGTTGAGAAATTGACTATCAAAATTGATGTCCTGATCCCAGCTATTGAGAAAGACCTTGGCACTCTTCCCTATGTCATTGACAGTATCCGTAAGCAAGTGAAGCATCCGATCGGTAAGATCATGGTTGTATCGCCGCCAAGCAAGCGAATCCAAGCCCTTTGCCGACGTAAAAACTGCACCTTCATCAATGAAAGACGCGTCCTGCCGATTACAAAAAAAGACATTCGCTACCAAACCAAACGGACCAATCGCTCCGGCTGGCTGCTGCAACAATTGTTGAAGCTGGCGGGAGGAAACTTGACCAAGCAAAGATATTATCTCGTGATTGACGCCGACACCATCCTCATCCGCCCCCATGTCTTCCTCGTCAACGGGAAAACTGTTTTTTACTGCCGTAACTGGAGCCGCCCGGAGTATTTTCGCACCTATAAGAAATTACTGGGGACCAAGCCGACCGCCTCGCGCTCTTTCGTTGCCCACTATATGCTGTTCGATAAAGCGAAGCTCTCCCGACTGAAGCGAAAAATTGAGGACAGGCATAAGACCAAGTGGTACTGGGCGATTATCAAGAAGACTGACAAACAGAGCTATGCCGGCTTCTCCGAGTTCGAAACTTACGGCAACTTCGTGAAAGCCCACTACCCCGGTCATCTAGTTGTAAGAAGTTCCCTTAACAAAAGCTCCTCTTCAACACCGGCTTCACTTACTCGTAAACAAATCATCAGACTGGCCCAGAAATACAGGTCCATCTCCTATCATAAACGCCGTTGGTATATCCGGAAGAAGGGCGCGAGAAAATGAGGAGCTGCCAAGCCCAACTGATTGCAATGTAAGATACTTGGCTGCATGTGTCTGTGGCGGTTATCGTCTGCTCCCCAAGGTTGCGCTTTGCTTTCATCCAATCCTGCAGGTAGGCTTGGAAAGGCATCTTATTGAAACCACCACTTCTATATGTAATCGCCCCTTATAACTTCAAATGCCCATTAGCATCAAATTAGCATCAAAAGAGCAAAACAAAATAAAAAAGCGGTACAATTCCTTGTTTTATAAGGATTGTACCACTATAGGCGTACCCTTCAATCGTGCCACCCCTCCTTGTGGGCTCTACAGGAACAAGGTTGAGGGATTACAGAGTCACCTTATCCTATGATGGGGGGTGGGTGATGGTGCCGGAATTTCAAGTATTTTAGGCTTTTGCCATACATCCTATTCGAAAAATGGGCAATGGGTTCCACATGTTCGTGAATGGATGTCAGCGATTTGCCTGTCACTACTCCCGAAGAAGCGCGAAAGACGCTTTGATCGCCTCTACATCCTGAAATAACTCCAGGTATTCCTGCTTCTTCGCATCGTCTTCGGGATCATATTGCACATCCGTAGGGGTCGCAAAGGAATAAATCCTGTCATCCTGCTCCCCAAGCTTGGAGAGGTGGATGATCTGGGTCAATTCCTCTCCCTCGGCATCCCACTTCTCTCTCGACCAGGTTTGGATGATAAAGAGCACTCCTCCCGGCTTGTTGGCGGCATGGGAGAAGACGACTCTCTCCTCCGTTTCCTCGATTTCCACCTTCCCTTCCCAGCTCTTGGGGATGTGGAGGGCAAAATCGCCCGCTTTGCTTTTGAACTGCCTAATCAGCTCTCCATCTTGGCTGCTTGAACCTGGACTCGAGCAGCTAGCCAGGATAAAGAGCGGTATCAGCGCAAACCAGAAGATCCATGTGAACTGCTTCAAAAGGGCGTCCTCCCCCTTTTTCCTAGATAAAAGGCGTCCGGTTGTAGCTTTGCTCAAACTGATCGCGCAGCCCTTTGGCGAGCAAGGTGAACGATCCAACCGCGACGACAAAAGCGACCAACGGAGACAAAAAGATCCAGATCGCGTTGCCGTAGACAAAGGACCGATACGAACCGAGAAGCCCTGCCCATTCATTCGTGATCGACTTGTAGATGACAGGATCAGTGGTCATATACGTGCCCCCCACGAACAGATCAAACATGCCGAGCAAGCCCATCAGAGTCATGATAGCGATGATTTCAGTAACCAGAATGATGACGATTTGTTCTTTTAACTGCGGCAAAATATGGCGGAAAATAATTTGTTCCCTCCCTGCCCCCAGGGAGGTCGCTGCCAGCACGTACTGGGTTTCCTTGATCTGCTCCGTTTTCTGGCGGATTGATGCCGTTACGCTGGGAGTACCCAGAATAGCGACAACGCCTATAAACAAGGCGACCAGACTAGATGTGGGGAGTTCGGAGTTGATCGTGACCCCGGCCAGTAAAAAATAGACGGGGATGAAGATCGGCATGTAGCTCCAGGCGTTTTCAACCGAAAGCCACCAGGTCTGCGTTTTCTCCTGGATGCCTATGTAGAGGCCCATGATGGTCCCGATGAAGACGCGAATGAAGGCGATCGCCAGCGTGACGAACACCGTATACGGCGCTCCGTGCAGCAGCAGCGTGAGCAAATCATAGCCCCACTTGTCCGTTCCAAGCAGATGCTCTGCGGATGGAGGCAGCGGCGGATACGTGATGACAGTCTTGCCATTTACAACCGTACTGCTTAACTTTTCCTGAAAATCGAGGTCGTAAGGAGCCAGATAGGGACCCGTGATGCCTAGAAGCAGAAGAAGCGTGACCAGCACACACCCGGTCCACAACGGCCAATTGAATCGTTTTTGCATAGTAGAACCTCACTCTTGCCTATTTATAGACGAGTATTCGTTCAAACAGGTACAGGATCGCCCGGATCAGCAGATAAACCAAGATAGATAGAAGAATAATTCCCATAAGACCCATGACTGCTGCATTGAACTGATACATCGAGCTTTTGCTGAAAATGAAGCGCGTCAGCCCCACCACATTGAGCAAATATTCCACCACAAACAGGTTCGCTACCGTGATCGCGATGGTCTTTTTCAAATCAGCCAGCAAAAACGGTTTGATATTCTTGTAGACGTGATGAGTCAGGACATGCCAAATGCCCATCCCTTTCGCCAGTGCTGTCTTGATGTAATCCTCTCCGCCGATCTGCACGTATTTCAGGCTGATCACTTTCAGCAGAAAAATGGTCGGTCCAATCGAGAGCAGGACGATGGGGAACCACTTGTTCGCCGCATCGCTCGTCGGAGACAACGTGATGATCCGAATGCTTGTCAGCTTGTAAAAGCCGACTGCCGCCAAGATTGATAGAAAAATCAGAATAAAGTCCGGAATCGTAGACACCAGGTCGAGCAAACGCTGAAACTTGCGCACAATCCAGAAGCGCTGCAGGAACATGCCAAAAAGCAATCCTGCCAAGACCGCAATCACGACGCTGGAAAAGAGTAGCTCAAACGTGCTGATCGCGAATGGAACAATATCCTCCGCGATGCTTCGCTCATAATCGCCCAAATAGTAGGTGCCAAGCGAACCGCCTGCAATCTGCTGGACCAGGTAAATTGCCCGCGTGACGACTTCTTCCGGGGCAAATACGACTTCTTCCTTTACGGTCGTCAGCATCAAGGGCCCGCCACAAATCACGATAACGAGCAAGAATATTCCTATTATTTGCTTCACATATGCCAAGCCTGCATACCCCCTTGCTCTTCCCACAATACACTATCTAAAAAAAATCATCTAGGCAAGCAAAAATATTTTATCTTTCTTTATTTTTTGAAAACAACATGCCTTCTCACTGCTCTCCATGCAAAAAGGAGTTCCTGATTCGGAACCCCCTTTTCTCACGTACTCATGCCCCGTTCGTGTATTACTCGATCACTACCAACTGAATTTCCATTTTGCCCATGTCCTGCAATTCCAAGGGAGCGGTCAGTGCAGTCCCGGTCATTTGTTGCAGATCCTGGTGGACCAGGAAATGCGGCGGAGTAATGTCGATCACTATGCCTTGATTGGACAAGATCGTACTCGCATTCCCCGAGATCATGTTGCCCAGCTCGGAAATCGCACTTTTCCCCATCTCATCCATCTCCTGAATCGGAAATCCCCCCATCATGGCGGATACAATCCGCAAGGCGAGATCATCCTGAATTCCGAAGAAAACATCTCCTTGCAATTGTCCGGTCATCCCGATGCGCAGCCAGGTATGTCCTTCCCGGTACGTCCACTGCCTAAGCTCCAGTTCTCCGCGGGAAATTTCTACTTGGCATACTTGCTGGATGACGAATGACGCCGAATCCAAAAAAGGATGTAAGTATTGCACACTCATTAAGTCCTCTTCCTTTCCCGGGAAATCCGTTCTTTCTACCTAATCTTAAAGTTGATCTTTCCCGGATTCAATAGTTCTCTGAAAATGATTAGGTCTTTGGGTCCGTATGCAAGGAATTCCGGGAAACCATTCCTCCACCTCGACCACCGATCGATACGTATAAATCCGGCTGCAGGTCCGCAGGTCCAGCACCTCTACACCGACTTCATGGCTGCTCAGCTGCCACATCGGCAACGGCAGCCTTTCAAAGGCGAAAACCGTATCACCAAACACATAGCACTCCTGGATGCAGCGTTCCTCCGGGTAGCGCTCTTCTGCCTCCAGCAAATGGATAGGCTCAATGCCAAACTGCTGAATTAAATGGATACGATCCAAGAGCTGCTCTGGCACTTTTTGACTGACCGTACGACGCGGAGAAAGCAGCGGATACTCCCTCTTCACATATTCCCAATTAATGCCGTGAAAAAACATGTATTTTCCTCCCAGTTTGAAACTCTTGCCCCATCATCTCATCCAAGGCGTCTATGGAAAAAAAGCCCAGATGCAGCGATTTTCATCACTGCAGCGGGCTTTCTTTTCTAGCATCTGCTTACTTTTTCTTGCCGACAATAATCATCTCCGCCTGCGTTTCCCGTCCCAATGCATCCCTGGCGATCACCGACAGCTTTTGCTTGCCTTCCTCGATCTGATCGAGCATCAGGCGAAATTCTCCACGATCATTAATATCGGCCATCATCCGTCTATCCCGGTACACCATCTGCAATTGGATCGCTCCGGAGCCTACGACCCTTCCCTCGATCGGCAGAGAATCACCCTCTTCTGCTTCGATCTGCTTGTGCGCCAGGTTCAAGGTTGGGGCTGGGGTTTGCCGGGCCTGGTAGGTATAGCGCTGCTCTCCGTGATTCAACACCACCGAGCCGACATTGGCATCCACGTATCCGTAAATCACCAGTTCGCTTTTATTTCCCGCTCCGTCCTTGCCTTCGAGCAGAATGCGATTTTCTCCGTGCTTCAGTGACAGGGTATGGATGAGCTGCTTCTGCACTGGCCTCTCCAATTGATCTTCTTCAAAGCTTGCGATGATCTGACCGTTTACACTGATCTGTCCTTTGTACGTCTGATCGCGATATAGGAAGCGTATGGGGACGATCATCCGTTTTGTTCCCGCATCGAATACCATTTCCTCGCTTCCCGTATTCATGAATTGCAAGACAGGAGGTGTGGTATCCATGATGACACGTTGCACGAACTGCCGCGTGTTGCCATACAGGTCCTGGGCGCTGTAGCTGATGTAATTCAACCCTTCCGTCAATCGCAGGATTGTCTGGAAAGCCCCGTCTGCATCGACCTTGATCGGTTGTTTATTGATCGTCAGCTTGACCCTGTCCAGCATATCCTCGCCCGTCACCTTGCCGCTGATAGCCAGATCCGGTTGATTGGTGATTTTCATATACTGGAACAGGTCGTTGGGAAACTCGACGAAAGGCGGTGTCGTATCGCTTCTTCCATTGACGTGCGCCATCCCCATATTTCCGGCATAATCGAACGCCACGACCGTCATCTTTTTATCCGGTTGATTCACGATGGTGCTGGTCACACTGGGCGCGTAGGGACCGCCCACCTTCTTCCCGTTTACATAGAGCAGGTATCCCTGAATATCCTTGTCTTTACTGTTCCAGTGAAGGCGGTTCCCGGAGATCGACGCTGTGACAGCTGGCGGTTTCGTATCCACGCGTACCGGCAGAGTCAACGTTTGCCAATTTGTATGGCTCCCGTCAATCTTCGCCTTGACCACGAATTGGTACGGTCCATCCGGAACCTTTTCATAAGTGCCTTTTTCCATCGAATACGCGCGTCCATCCCAGCTCCACTCTTCCCGTTCCGTAAAATAATACGGAGTGCCCAGCTTGGATTGATCGTATTTGCTTACCTTCTCATCCTGGACAAGGGAGCGAATTACCTTGCCTGACGCGTCTGCCACCTCGACCGTTACCTGTCGTGCATTTCGCAAAAAGGTAATCGAGGGTCCTGCTACATCGTAGTGACCGTCGCCATTGGGGGAAAATGCAATTTTGTCAGGGTCGATCTTGGCTGAGCCATCCTCCAAGACACCTGACACCCCCAGGTAGTCGCGGTATTTCCACTTGTCATTTCCCTTGTCATGGTACCAAGTCGTTTTGACGCCGGTTCTCTTTTCCTGGCTTCCTTCCTTCCACATCGGTTCATCCATGATCCGCGGCGCATCCCATTTGCCAAAGAACCCGATATAGGGCACGCGCAGATCAGGCAGCTCCTTGTCTGTGGATGCAAATAGCACAAACCCCTCGGCGAACTGATTCGGTTCTGCATCTTTTGGGATTTGCAGGGTCAATTTGACCTCTTCCCTCTTCCCGGGGGCGACTGTGACCTCCGGCTTGGAGATATTCAGCTTCGCACCTTCCAGCGGGGCCTCCCGCAACAGATTGAGACCATCCTTCTTCCGATCTGTCAGGACGCCGAACTCATCCTTGATTTGATAGGTGAGCGGCTTGTTTCCAAAGCGATTGTCCACGAACAGGGAAAAAGTCGTCGTCTCCCCGATCTCCCCCAAAGACACGCCAGCCTTCCCCTTCTGATCTACCACAATCACCGGCGTACGGATTGCTTTGGCTACCTGCATCATGCCTGCTCCTTGCACTCGCGGCGTATACGGCAATTTTTCCGATTGCTTGCCAGCTGTGGCAGCCACATCCTGATGCGGATCGAGGATCGGCTGGGCCGTATTCATCGCAGCTGCCTTCAAGGTTTCAACCAGCTGCCTGCCTTGCAGCTTCCGTCCTTGCTTTTCGTAGGCTTGTTTCATCAAAGCCATTGCGCCAGCTACATGTGGTGTCGCCATCGAGGTTCCGCTTTTTACGGCGTAATCGGCATCGCGCACCGTCGAGAGAATTCCTCCTCCTGGCGCAGATATTTCCGGCTTGAACTGCAAGTCCGGTGTCGGCCCCCAGGATGAAAAGGCGGAAATCGTGCCGCCTTCCGGGTAAGGCATCGGATTTTGCGCGTATTCGCCGTCGAAGGTGAGGGTAACCTTCTTCCCTTTTTTCAGAGCCTGTGCCAGCTTGTCGCCCATCTGCTTGAGAATGGCAACCGCAGGTATGACCTTGAGATGCTCTGCACTGATGATGATGGGACCTGGCTCATTATTGTAGATCACGGCGCCTGCGGCTCCTGCTTCTTTTGCCAGACGCAGTTTCTCATCGAATGTAATGTCTCCTCGCTCCAGCAAGACCACTTTATCCTTGACGCTTACGTTGTAATCTTCCTTCTTGCCTTTGCCCATGTAGACTAGTTCATACGGCTTTAGCAGCGTGGTGACTGGATTCATGGCCGCTCCATTGCCTGCCTGACCGTGCAGATAGACGATGCGATCCATTCCTGATACCCCATCGACTCGAAAACTGTGTCCCGCCAACGTCGTCGCGTTGACCGAGGCGACGGAAAAAGCATCGGGTGACAGTCCAGGAGATCCGATCATCGCCACGTCCGGATTTTGCGCCCGTACTTTGTCACTGCCAAAATAAGCGTCATTGCCCGCGGCTGCAACGACGATAACGCCATTGTCTACGGCCTTTTTTATCGCGTATTGCTCCGTATTGCTCTCATCTACATATCCGGCAGATGAGCCCAGGCTCAGATTAATGACGTCCGCCTTTTTCGTGACGGAATCATTGATGGCGTACTGGATAGACTCACTGAGCCCCGGCACTTCTCCCTGGTAATTGGAGAACACTTTTTGGCTCATCAATTGGGCTTCTGGTGCCACACCCGTTATTTTTCCATTTGCTGCGATAATTCCCGCCACATGTGCGCCGTGCTGGGATTCCCCCACATCTTCGGTCGTCTGGTTGCGATCAGCCCAGTTATAGCCCGGAATCACCTTTTTGCTCGATCCGGATTTTTGTTGGGCTAGCCGTTTGTCCTTCGGGGCTGGAAAATCAGGATGCTGCGGATTGATCCCGGTGTCAATGACCGAGACCAGCATCCCCTCTCCCCTCACGCCCGCCTCCTGCCATGCCTTGGTTGCTTCAATCATATCCAGGGTCGATGTAGATGACTGGTTCATCTTTTCGCCCAGTATTCGATGATTCGTATGGAGCCATTCATCTGCTTTGGCCGGTTTCCATTCCTTATTTCTAGACACAGCTGCATCTGTTGCTTTATGGAGGAATGGGCTTTCTGATTCGAGGATGTCGCGTATCACCTGCTGTTGAAATCCAGACATTTCTCCGGGAATAGCCGCTTTCGTCTGCCAGGTACCTGCGGCTGTTGTCGGAAGCAAAGTCAACGCCAACCCTATGCTGATCCACTTCTTTTTCATCGTTTGCCTCCTTTAGGAAAAGGTTCCCTTCCAACAGTTTTCACAGGGAGGCTTCCACCTATGCAAAAAAGCGTGCATCTGACAGAGCAGATGCACGCTTTTGGCGATCAGGCAAAGGCTTACGAGAAGAAGAATTTCTTCAAGCCATGCTTGATGGTTTCTTTATTCATATGTGCGATGGAAGTGGTAAGCGGAATTCCTTTCGGACAAGCTTGCACGCAGTTTTGCGAGTTCCCGCAATCCGCGATACCGCCATCGTCCATCAACGCTTCCAGACGCTCATGCTTGTTCATCATTCCAGTTGGATGCTGGTTAAACAGGCGAACCTGGGAGATGGCAAAAGGACCGATGAAGTCCGATTTGCTGTTGACGTTCGGGCAAGCCTCCAGGCAAACACCGCAGGTCATGCATTTGGACAGTTCGTACGCCCATTGACGCTCAACCTCTGGCATACGTGGTCCTGGACCCAGGTCATGCGTTCCATCGATTGGAACCCACGCTTTTACGCGTTTCAGCGCATCGAACATGCGGCTGCGGTCAATCGACAGGTCGCGCTGTACTGGGAATGTACTCATTGGTTCGAGACGGATCGGCTGTTCCAGCTTGTCGATCAGAGCGGAGCACGCTTGGCGCGGTTTTCCGTTAATCACCATCGAGCAGGCACCGCACACTTCTTCCAAGCAGTTGGATTCCCAGTTGACCGGTGCAGTCTTTTGTCCTTGGGCATTTACAGGATTGCGTTGAATTTCCATCAGCGCCCCGATCACGTTCATGTTCGGACGGTAAGGAATTTTGAATTCTTCCTTGTACGGAGTGCTGTCAGGGCTGTCCTGGCGAGTAATAATCAGGTGAATCAACTTTTCGGCCATGATCAGTTTCCTCCTCTCTTAGTGCTTCTTGTCGGACGTATAGTCACGTTTACGCGGCGGAATCAGCGAAACATCGATGTCCTCGTAATAGATCTCCGGAGCAGTTGTTTCCGGATTGAATTTTGCCATGGTCGTTTTCATGAAGCGCTCGTCATCGCGCTCAGGGAATTCAGGCTTGTAGTGAGCACCGCGGCTCTCATCGCGCATCAGAGCACCGATAGTGATCGCGCGGGCCAGCACCAGCATGTTCCACAGATGACGTGTGAAGGAAGCGCCGGAGTTGCTCCATTTGCTTGTATCGTTAATGTTGATGTTTTTGTAGCGCTGCATCAGTTCGACGATTTTTTCGTCTGTTTGCTTCAGACGGTCATTGTAACGCACGACGGTTACGTTGTCCGTCATCCACTCACCCAGCTCCTTGTGGATCAGGTACGCATTCTCTGTTCCATCCATTTTCAGGATGCTGTCGTATTTCTCTTGCTCTTTCTTCGTAAAGCCGTCGTAAAGCGTAGAGGAAAGATCATCCGAGGATTGATTCAGTCCATTCATATACTCAATCGCTTTTGGACCTGCTACCATACCGCCGTAGATCGCGGAGAGCAGAGAGTTTGCGCCCAGACGGTTCGCACCGTGCTGCGAGTAATCGCACTCACCTGCAGCGAACAAGCCAGGGATGTTCGTCATTTGGTTGTAGTCTACCCACATGCCGCCCATGGAATAGTGAACAGCCGGGAAGATTTTCATTGGAACCTTGCGTGGGTCATCGCCGACGAATTTCTCGTAGATCTCGATAATACCGCCCAGCTTGACATCCAATTCTTTCGGATCTTTGTGGGAGAGGTCGAGATATACCATGTTCTCGCCGTTGATACCCAGCTTCATGTCTACGCAGACGTGGAAAATCTCACGTGTTGCGATGTCACGCGGAACCAGGTTTCCGTAAGCCGGATATTTTTCCTCCAGGAAGTACCAAGGCTTACCGTCTTTGTACGTCCAGATGCGTCCACCTTCACCGCGAGCAGATTCGGACATGAGACGCAGCTTGTCGTCGCCAGGAATCGCTGTTGGGTGAATCTGAATCATCTCGCCATTGGCGTAGACGACACCTTGTTGGTACGCGATCGAAGCCGCTGTACCGGTGTTGATGATCGAGTTTGTCGATTTACCGAAGATAATCCCAGGGCCGCCCGTTGCCAGGATGACAGCGTCTGCACGGAAGGATTGAATTTCACCGGAACGCAGGTTTTGAGCCGTAATCCCGCGACAGGTTCCGGATTCATCCAGCACAGCACCGAGGAAATCCCAATATTCGTACTTGGTGACCAAACCTTCCGCTTCATAGCGGCGGACTTGCTCGTCCAATGCGTAAAGCAATTGCTGTCCAGTCGTCGCACCTGCGAACGCAGTGCGGTGATGCTTCGTACCGCCGAAACGACGGAAGTCCAGCAGTCCCTCAGGAGTACGGTTAAACATAACACCCATCCGGTCCAGCATGTAAATGATCCCTGGAGCCGCATCCGCCATCGCTTTTACTGGCGGTTGGTTCGCCAGGAAGTCGCCGCCGTACACGGTGTCATCGAAGTGCTCCCAAGTGGAATCGCCTTCCCCTTTGGTATTCACCGCACCGTTGATACCGCCTTGGGCACAAACGGAGTGGGAACGTTTTACCGGAACCAGAGAGAACAGTTGGACGGGAACACCTTTTTCTGCTGCCTTGATGGTAGCCATCAAGCCGGCCAAACCACCACCGACAATGATCAGTTTACCTTTTGCCATGACTTTGTCCCCCTATCCCTATACAATAAACGCCGACATAGCGCGCAAGCCAATGAACGTTACGATTACGAATACTACCATTGTAAAATATGTTGCAATTCGTTGGGAACGAGGCCCAACTGTGATTCCCCAGTGAACGAGGAACGACCAGATTCCGTTGGAGAAGTGGAAGGTCGTACTGATAATCCCGATCGCGTAAAATACGATCATGACAGGATTGCTAAGTATGTTGGCCATCATGTCAAAATTGACTTCTGCGCCCATCGCTTTTGGGATGCGTGTTTCCCAAACGTGCCAAACAATGAAGATAAGCGTAATGATACCTGTCAAACGCTGCCAGAGGAACAATTGGTTCCGGAAATAGCCGAAGTTCCCTACATTTTGTTTCGCTTGGAAGGCGATGTAGAGACCGTAGACTGCGTGGAACAGGATCGGGATGTAGATAAAGACAAATTCAACTACCAACAAAAATGGTACGTTTTCAATCAGACCCGCAGCCGTGTTGAAAGCTTCCGGTCCGCGCGTTGCTTGATAGTTTGCCGTCAGGTGGAACAGCAAGAACAGCCCGATTGGAAACAAACCTAAGAGAGAGTGAAGCCTGTGACTGAGAAAGCTATGGCCTTTCGCCATACAATGGTCCCCCTTTCAATGTATCTAACCTTCTTTTACTCGATCTTTCCCCCTATCCTAACCCATTGACTTCTCCATTAGACATGACGGGACGTCCGTCACATCCTTTGTCTGGAAAAGACAAAATGTGTCGGAATACGAAAAAAAGATTGGCAAAACATTGACCAAAACAATTGTACTCCTGTCGTGAAGGAGCGTCAAGATAATGAATAGACTAAATCCATTGATAGAACAAACGAAACTGAACCCGGTATTTTTCCTCTATCAAAATGGCATGTCTGCCCCCCTTCCATCATAGTCTATTAGGGACAGGAGGGGAAGTAGAGTGAAAGAGACAGATCAATTGAGTGCCTTGTTGCCGACAGCATCGATCGCCTATGCGGAACGGATGAACATGCCCTATCTCGGCTACCATCTATTGCGCGAGACGCTGACCCAGACCCTGCTGGGAGAAAGCGAAAGCCCGATCCTTTATTGGATCGGAAAGAATATGGGACGAAAGATACCGATTCAATCCGCCAATGGCATTATTCTGCCTTTTATCCGGCTGGGTCTAGGACAGCTCGACCTGTTGAAGGAATCCGAGCAACACCTCCATTATTCCCTCTCACACACCATCTATCCCTATATGTCACAGGAGCGCCTCAGCCGAGCCCTTTCCCTGGAATGCGGCGTCATAGCGGGAGCGATAGAAGCGTGGCGCGGCCAAGAAGCCCTTGTGCAGATGGAGCTGGGACAGAAGGGAAGCGTACAGATTCACGTCAGCTTCTGACCGTGAAAACCCCCCTCTCCCGAAGCGAAGAGGGGGGCTGCCCGCTATGATTATCCTACGAACCGTGTACGACAGCAGTTTGCTCCACATCAAGCCCGTAAGCCGTATGCAGGCTGCGCACCGCAAGTTCGGTCAAATCTGCCGGAATCACGCAGGATACCTTGATATCGGAGGTCGACACCATTTTGATGGTAATCTGCTGCTCAGCCAGCACGCGGAACATTTCCGCAGCCACACCGGGGTTGTTCACCATGCCGGATCCTACGATGGATACTTTGCTTAAGCTTTCTTCGTAGTCCACTTTTTCAAAGCCAAGTGCTGCCTGATTTTGCGCCAAGGTATCCAAGGCATGCTTCAGGTCTCCAGCTGCCACCGTGAAAGAAATATTCGTCACATCGGAATCGTAGGAGCTTTGGATGATGATGTCTACGTTTACCCGATGATCCGCCAGTGTATTGAACAGTCGGGACAGGGTTCCGACCTTTGCTGCCATGCCGACCACGGTAATCTTGGCCACCTCGTCATCATGAGCGACGCCGCTTACTACTCTACCTGTTTCCATATCGGGAACCTCCTCTACATAGGTGCCTTCTTCTGAGGTAAAACTGGAGCGAACCACCAGCTTCACCTTGTATTTCTTGGCTGCCTCTACAGAGCGCGGGTGAAGGACACCGGCACCGAGATTGGCCAGCTCCAGCATCTCGTCATAGGAGATGCGATCCAACTTGCTTGCCGCCGGAACCACGCGCGGGTCAGCGGTATACACTCCTGCGACATCGGTAAAAATCTCGCATTTGTCGGCCTGCAGGCTAGCCGCCAAGGCCACGGCTGACGTATCCGATCCGCCGCGCCCCAAGGTGGTGATCTCTCCCGTGTCGCTAATGCCCTGGAAACCGGCCACGATCACGACGCGTCCGCGGTCCAGCTCCGCGCGAATCCGGGTTGGGTCGATCTCCTTGATCCGTGCCCGGCCATGAATCGATTCGGTCGTAATTCCTGCCTGCCAGCCAGTCAGGGAAATCGCATCATACCCCTTTTGGTGCAAGGCCATTGACAATAAAGCGATGGACACCTGCTCCCCCGTGGTCAGCAGCATATCCATCTCCCGTTCAGACGGGTAAGGCGTAATTTCTTTTGCCATGTCGATCAGCACGTCCGTCGATTTTCCCATCGCGGACAAAATGATCACCATGTCGTGACCCGCTTCCTTGTTTGTGATAATCCGATCAGCTACTCGCAAAATTCGCTCAATAGTTCCTACGGAAGTACCTCCGTATTTCTGCACGATCAATCCCATGGCACTTCTCTCCTATTCCTATTCTCATATCCACACGTTTTTTCTCTATGTTTGGTTTCTCTTTTTCTTTATGTTTTCCAGATAAACAAAAAAGACACCGACGAGGAATTTCACCTGTCGCTGTCTATGGTTTCGACATACCGGCTCCCCCTTCCCAATACACGCGGACAGACTGCAAGAGATGATCGGAAAAACCAGTCATCACTCACACTGTCACACCGTGAGATAGCTCTCCATCCAGCAACTGGCCATTGCCTGGATGACAGTCCTGCGCTTGTTCAACGCAAGCCCAGCATGAAAAGCACGGGTCGCTCTTCACACTTCGGCGAATTCCCCTTTTCCTGCCCTTCATAGATACCCGATCTCTGGGAGGTACTCATGGTTTTCGCGCCTCTACCTCACTCCTTTGGGGAAGTGAGGTCAACTATTCTGTTTGAATGGCATTATAACATGCTGCCTGGTAGGGATCAATGGCTTTTTCCTTTTTGCTCGTTCGATCAGGTTTCCAGCTTGCGCAGATGCGCGATGATCTCGCGGGCCAGCTTGTCGCCGATTCCCAGCTGGCGGAAATCCTCGACACTTGCCTCCCGCATTTTTTTCAGCGAGCCGAAATGAGTAAACAGCAGCTTTCTGCGCTTTTCCCCGATCCCAGGGATTTCATCGAGCTGGGAGGACAGCATCGTCTTGGACCGCGACTGCCGATGAAACGTGATCGCAAACCTGTGCACTTCGTCCTGGATGCGCTGCAGCAAGTAAAATTCATAGCTGTCGCGTCTCAACTCCACCGCTTCTGGCGGATCGCCGTACATCAGCTGCGCTGTACGGTGTTTGTCGTCCTTCGCCAAGCCGCAAACCGGGATGTACAAGCCCAGCTCGTTTTCCAGCACATCCATGGCTGCACTGATCTGTCCCTTGCCTCCGTCGATCACGATAAGATCGGGCATCTCCTGATTTTCTTTCAGCAGGCGGGAATAGCGGCGGCGGATGACCTCCCGCATCGAGCCGTAATCATCAGGACCTTCGACGCTTTTGATCTTGAATTTGCGGTACTCTTTTTTGTCGGGACGTCCATTCGTAAAGACGATCATGGCAGAGACCGGCTCAGTACCTTGAATGTTAGAGTTGTCGAACGCTTCGATTCGGTGCGGGGTTTTGATTCCGAGAATATGCCCCAGATTATGCACCGCCTGGACGGTCCGCGCGTCGTCTTTGGACATCAGGGCGAATTTCTCTTGCAGCGCAATTCGCGCATTTTCATTCGCCATCTGCACCAGTTCCCGCTTCTTGCCGCGTTTCGGCGCATGGACCTTGACTCCGAGCCACTGGGCGAGCAACTCGGGATCGCTTTCCTCGGGCAGCAGAATCTCCTTGGGCAGCGCGTTTTGCTTGTCATAGTAAAATTGGCCTACATAGGACATGAAGTCTTCCGCTTCCTCCCCATAGTAAGGAAAAGACGTTGTTTGCCGTTCGATCATTTTGCCCTGGCGCATGTAAAAAATCTGAATGCACATCCAGCCCTTGTCTACCGCGAAGCCGATGATGTCCCGGTCCACTGTGTCGGCCATGGTCACCTTCTGTTTCTCCATCACGGCTTCGATGCTTTTGATCTGGTCGCGGTATTCCTTCGCCCGCTCAAACTCCATATTCTCTGCCGCCTGATTCATCTTGGCCGTCAATTCCTGCTTCATCGCTTCATGGCCGCCGTCGAGAAAACGGGCGATTTCCTCCACGATCCGCTGATTTTCCTCTTCGGCCACATCGTACACGCAGGGAGCCAGACATTGGCCCAGATGGTAATACAGACAGACCTGCTTCGGCATCGTTTTGCATTTGCGCAGCGGATACAAGCGGTCCAGCAGCTTCTTCACTTCTCCTGCGTCGCCAGCGTTGGGGTAGGGACCAAAGTATCGGGCCTTGTCCTTCAACACCTTGCGCGTGATCTCCAGACGCGGCTCTTTTTCATTGGTAATCTTGATGTAGGGATACGTCTTATCGTCGCGAAGCATCACATTGTAGCGCGGATTGTGCTGCTTGATCAGGTTGCACTCCAAGACCAGGGCTTCAATCGCGGACGATACGACGATATATTCAAAGTCGGTAATTTCACTGACCAATAGCTGGGTTTTGCCATTATGGCTTCCGGTAAAGTAGGAGCGAACGCGGTTTTTCAATACCTTCGCCTTTCCTACGTAGATGATTTCACCGGCAGCGTTTTTCATCAGGTAGCAGCCCGGTTTTTCAGGCAGTACACCCAACTTGTCTTTCAAGGCGCGATTCATGGCTGCCCCCTCCTTTCGCAACTTTCCACCCCTCATCGTAACACGTTTGGGAAAAGAAAAACAGCATTTGCCTTTTTCATGCAAATGCTGTCCGTTCGATACATTTCCGTATGTGTGGATGCTTACAGATGTTTGCCTACTGTTGCCATCAAGGCTTCTTTCGGTTGGAACCCGATGATTTTGTCTACCGGTTGACCGTCTTTGAACACGATCAATGTCGGAATGGACATGACGCCAAAACGGCCTGCAGACTCAGGATTGTCGTCGACGTTTACTTTCACGATTTTCAGCTGGGAGCCCACTTCACCATCGATTTGCTCCAGGACAGGCGCGATCATTTTGCAAGGGCCGCACCAAGGTGCCCAAAAGTCAACCAGGACGGTTCCTTGCCCTACTTCCTGGGTAAAGTTTTGATCAGATGCATTTACAATTGCCATGAGAGTTACCTCCTTGATCTCTTACTTCTGGAAAAAGTATCTTACTGTGAATCAGTATATCATCCCGCAAGCGATATGACCATCACACCAGACACTTTCCGCACTCAAGGATAGTTTGTCCTGCATACCCTTCCTTACCCTTTGTTTCTTGGCAGGAAATCGTTTCTTCTGTGAAGCCTATTGCCCTCAGAGAGCGGAGACAAAAAAACGCCCCGGAGCACTACTGTCCAGGACGTTTCGTTCGCTATGTTTAGACAAGCACTTTTTTAAATTCTGCAGTCAGCAATGGCACGACTTCGAACAAATCTCCGACGATGCCGTAATCGGCGATTTGGAAGATCGGGGCTTCGGGATCTTTATTAATCGCCACGATCACTTTCGAGCTGGACATGCCAGCCAAATGCTGAATCGCGCCAGAGATGCCGCAAGCAATGTACAGATCAGGTGTTACGACTTTACCAGTCTGGCCGATCTGCAGGGAGTAATCGCAATAATCGGCGTCGCACGCTCCGCGGGACGCACCGACAGCAGCACCCAGGACGTCGGCCAGCTCTTGCAAGGTCTGGAACCCTTCTGCGCTCTTGACTCCGCGTCCACCGGATACGATTACTTTCGCTTCAGAAAGATCTACTTTCCCGCTGGTTTTGCGGACGACCTCTTTTACAATGGTGCGCAGGTCTTTGATCTCCAGATCTACAGGCACCACTGTCGCCGACTTCGATTCGTCTGCCGCACCTGCCGCGATATTGTTTGGACGAATGGTGACGAACAGCTTTCCATCGACGAACTTGCGCTTTTGAAATGCCTTCCCGGCATAGATCGGGCGGATGAAAACAGGTCCAGCCTCGATCCCTGTCACGTCAGATACCAGACCGTATCCCAGACGGGCTGCCACGCGCGGCGCCACGTCGCGACCAATCGCTGTATGGCCCAATACGACTGCATCTGGCGCAGCCAACTCGATCAATTGTGTCACAGCCTGTGTATAAGCATCAGGCGTGTACTGTGCCAATGCCTCATGCTCTGCCGTATACACCATTGCAGCCCCATGATGGCCCAATGTCGCAGCATGAGCCGCCGCATTTGCACCGAAAACGCCTGCTACCACTTCGCCCCCGTCAGCAATCAATTGCGCTGCTGCCAAGGCTTCCAGCGATACGTTGCGTAGTTGTCCGTCACGCACTTCTGCCAATACAAGTACCTTTTTCATGGAAATCCTCTCCCTCTCTCTTAGATCACTTTCGCTTCGTTGCGCAACAGTTGCACCAATTCTGACGCTTGGGCAGACAGATCACCAGACAAAATGCGTCCAGCCCCTTTTGTTGGCGGCAAAAATTGATCCACGATCTCAGTCTTTGCCGCTACCTCATCGGCAGACAGACCCAGATCATCAGCAGAGAGACGCTCCAAAGGCTTTTTCTTCGCCTTCATAATCCCAGGAAGGGAAGGATAGCGCGGTTCGTTCAATCCTTGCTGGGCAGTGATCAAAACAGGAAGACTGGTTTCGACAACCTCCAGGTCCCCCTCCACGTCACGCTCGACGCGAACTTGGCTTCCGTTAACCTCCAGCTTCACTGCAGTGGAGACGTGATTGATGCCCAGCTCTTCAGCCAGTCGCGGCCCGCCTTGACCAGCACCAGTATCTACAGCCATCTGACCGCCCAGGATAATGTCAAAGCCGACTTTCTTCGCTACGGCTGCCAGGACTTTAGCCGTCGTGAATTCATCACCGAAAAGAGATTCGTCATCCACCAGCACAGCCTTGTCTGCGCCCATGGCCAACGCGGTGCGAATGGCGCTTTCCGCGCGATCCGGTCCGACGCTGACGACTGTTACCTCGCCGCCATGCTCTTCCTTCAGCTTGATGGCTTCCTCAACGGCATATTCATCATAGGGATTTATGATAAATTCCACACCATCTTCCGAAATGTTTCCGCCTTGAATTACGATTTTCTCTTCTGTGTCAAACGTTTGCTTCAACACAACCAAAATGTTCATGAGGACCCCTCCTTAGTCGAAATGCTACCGCGAAATGGCTGATGAGGCAAACCATTTCTTTCCTTCTCTCTATCGTCGTTCGTCAACGGTCAGAAAATTGCGGCTTGCGTTTTTCTATAAAAGCAGCTACGCCTTCCCGGACGTCTTCCGTAGCAAATGCTTCACCGAACAGCTTGGCTTCTCTCTCCATGCCTTCTTCGGCAGAGAGCGTGCCAGCAGCGTGGATTGCCTCCAAAGCCAGCTTGACGGTCACAGCGCTCTTGTTCACGATGACTGTTGCCAGTTTTTTCGCTTCCTCCAACAATTGCTCGACCGGGTAGACGGCTTCCGCCAATCCGATGCGATGCGCCTCTACTCCATCGATCATTTCGGATGTGAGGATCATCTGCGTCGCCCGACCTTTGCCTACCAGACGAGGCAAACGCTGAGTCCCGCCGTAGCCAGGGATCAGTCCAAGATTCAGTTCCGGCAGGCCGAGCCTTGCTTCCACCGCAGCCAAACGGATGTGGCAAGCCATCGCCAGTTCCAGACCGCCGCCCAGGCAAGGGCCGTTAATCGCAGCAATAATGGGCTTTGGAAAGGTTTCCATTCGGGTAAACAAATCTTGTCCCAGTTTGGAAGCTGCTTTCGCATCCTCCGCATCCATCTGCGTAAATTCTTTAATATCTGCGCCCGCAATGAAAAACCTGCCTTCTCCCGTCAGGACAACCGCCTTGATGGCAGGATCCGCTTCCCACTGCCCCAACAGCTCCTGCAGCTCCTCCAGCACCTTTCTGCTTAATGCATTGGCTGGGGGATTGTTGATCGTAACGATCGCGATGCGGTCTTCCACCTGTACATTCCAATGTGCAGTCATCTCTCACCCTCCACTCTATCAAAAATGAAGGAACAACCATCCTCCGAACGGTCGCTCAGTTTTGCACTTTTATTGTAGCAAAGGTACGTATGCAACAAAAGCTTTTCTTTCCTATTTCCCCATCAAACCGTGCAGGAAGAGATTATGAATGGGGTGAACATAGGAGACAAGATCGTACTTGCACTGTTTCATGACCCAAGCTGTCGTCACTTCGTCCAGCGTGCCGAAAATCATTTTTCGCGCCAAGCGCACATCGAGATCAGGACGGAACATCCCAGACTCCATCCCCTCGCGAATGACCTCGTCAATCAGCGAAAAATACTGCTTCATGACGTTCCCGATGCCCTCGCTGATTATCGGATTGGATTGGCGGAGTTCAATTTGTGTCACCATCGCCAATTCATGATCCTGGGAAAGCTGGCTGAAATGCGCATGAACGAGAACAAATAGCTTCTGCTCCGCCGACGTCGCTTCCGAGATGCGTGCTCTGCATGTTTCGATAAAATTCCCCATCTTTTCGTTAAACAAGGAGATAAGAATATCATCTTTGTTTTCGAAGTAGAGGTAGATCGTACCGTCCGCCACCTTCGCTTCTTTGGCTATTTTGGAAACCTGGGCATTGTGGTAGCCCTGCCTGGCGATGACGCGAACCGCAGCATCGATAATGGCTTGATACTTTTCCCCCGTTTTTTTTGCCATATGTACCTCCACGTTTTACTCGCACCGATGATAGAATGAATGATCATTCATTCACAATAATAAGTGTATTATACTTCTTTTCCGGCGTCAATCCTAAGCAGTCGGTCATTTTTCAAAAATACAAAAAAGACCGTCTTCCTGTAAGAAAACAGTCTTGTCAATCCATTTAGCTGGTTTTGATCTGCTCCTCAGCTTCTCTTCGTTTTTTGTCCTCTTCCTGGAGCTGGCGTCTCAGCACTTTGCCCACCATCGTTTTCGGCAATTCACTGCGGAATTCGTACAGACGAGGAATCTTGTAGGCTGCCAGCTTTTCTCGGCAATGCTTCTCCAACTCTTCCTCACTGACCTCCATCCCCTGCTTCAAAACGACGAAGGCCTTGACTGTTTCCCCGCGATACGGGTCTGGCACACCGATGACCGCAGCTTCCTGAACAGCCGGATGCTCGAACAATACCTCTTCCACTTCACGCGGATAGATGTTGAAGCCGCCAGCGATGATCATGTCCTTTTTTCGATCTACAATATAAAAATACCCGTCTTCATCCATGTATCCCATGTCACCAGTCAGAAGCCACCCATCCTTGAGGATCGCAGCCGTATCCTCCGGACGATTCCAATAGCCGACCATGACCTGCGGGCCTTTGACAGCCAGTTCGCCGATTTGGCCAGTGGGAAGCTCTTCTCCTGTGCTAGGGTCGAGAATGCAGCTGTCCGTATCCGGCCAGGGCAAACCGATGCTGCCTGTGATGCTCTTGCCCCAGATGGGATTGGAGTGTGTAACAGGGGAAGCTTCGGTCAAGCCGTAACCCTCGACCAGCTTGCCGCCCGTCAGCTCCTCGAAACGATTTTGCACTTCTACCGGCAAGGGCGCAGAACCGCTTACACATGCTTCAATGGAGGACAAATCATATTTTTGCAGATCGGGATGGTTGATCAGTCCGATGTACATGGTCGGTGCTCCGGGGAACAAAGTCGGCTTGGTCTTGCTGATCAACTCCAGCATCTGCTTTACGTCGAATTTGGGTACGAGTATGATTTCTGCTGCGATGGAAATGCCTTTGTTCATGACGGTCGTCATGCCATAAACGTGAAAGAGCGGCAAAGCGCCGAGAATGCGCTCGCTTCCCATCTTCAGCTTGTATAAAACGGCTTTGCACTGCACGGCATTGGCGATCAGATTGGCATGCGTCAACATGACGCCTTTGGCGACGCCTGTTGTGCCTCCGGTGTATTGCAGCAAGGCGATGTCATGCTCGGGATCAACCTCTATTTTCACCGGATTGTTAGCGCTTTCTTTTAGCACGGAAAGAAAAGGCTCAACATCGCTGCCGTACATGACTTGCGGATTGTGCCCGTCTTTTTTTTGCACCAGCGGATACAGCATCCTTTTGAAAAAAGGAAGATAATCGCCGATGCTGGTAATGATGAGTCTTTTCAGCGGGGTCGAAGAACGAACGGAAGTGACGCGTTTGTACAGCAGGTCCAGTGTGATGATCGTCTCTGCCCCGGAGTCGTTCAGCTGATGAATGAGCTCCCGCTCGGTATAGAGGGGATTGGTCATCACGACGGTCGCTCCAGCAAACAGGGCACCGTAGTAGCTGATCACCGTTTGCGGAATATTAGGCAGCATAATGGCGACTCGGTCGCCTTTTTTCACGCCGCGCTTGATCAGTCCGTTGGCAAACTCGTACGACAAATCCAACAGCTCACGATACGTAATCCGCTTTCCCATAAAATAAACAGCATTGTTATCGGGATATGTAGCTGCTGACTGCTCCAGAAAATGCGTCAATGAAACACGGGGGTATTCCAATGACGGGGCAGTTTCGGGTGGGTAACTGGCAATCCAAGGCTTGGCATTTGACATGGGTTATCCCTCCATCGCGTAATGGCCTTGCCGTCCCGTATGCTCAGCATTCATAACCTCTTCCTAGTACCCATTCTATTCGAAAAATAGTTAATTTTCCAACAAAATGTTTCAATATGGAAATTTTTTTCTGAAATGTAAAGAAGGGACGACGTGCAAATCTCGCCTCCCTTCCTATTTTTTATGAGTCAAGGCGATAAAACCTGCCTGATTTGCTGCTGAACCCGCTCTCTCTCGGCAGACGGGACTAAATGGTACCAGCCCAGCACACCGTTGTGCCAGATTCTCTCATCTCTTCCGATCAAGGTATCGGTCTTGAGCAGATTGTCTTTCGGATCTGAGAAGGAGAACAGCAGCGAGGCGATCTCGCCCTCGGTCAAATCCATTTTGACGTGGTCGCCCATGATCGCAAGCAGGCTGTGCATTTTGGGCAATACCTCGGGAGAAGTCCCCTTCGAGACCAACGCTTCCATAATCTCCTGCTGCCGTTCGATCCGCTGGTAGTCGCTGTCCTCTTTGCCTAGGTCGCTTTTGCGATAGCGGGCGTAATCCAGCGCCTGCTCGCCCGTAAGTGTCTGCAAGCCGGGCTGCAAATCGATGAAGGTATCATCGCTGGGGTCACTGTATTTCATCCGTTTTTTCACATCGATCGCGACTCCTCCCAGCTCATCGACCGCCTTGCGAAAGCCTTCGAAATCTACCGTCACATACCGCGAGATCTCGATGCCCAGGAATTGCTCCAGGGATTGCTTGACCAGCTTGGGACCTCCAAAGGCCATCGCGTGGTTCACCTTGTCATACCCGCGCCCCGGGATGTTCAGGTAGCTGTCGCGCGGGATCGAAATCAGATAGGCGGATTGCTTGGCCGGGTGGATCGCTACCAGCATGATGGTGTCTGAGCGTGCAGCCTCGCCGTCTCTGCTGTCGATTCCCAAGATCAGCGCGACGAACGGCTTCATCGGGGTAGTGGCAGAAGCCAGAGAGCGAGGCGGTAATGGTTGCGGGTTGGCTTTTGGCGAATCTTGAACCTGTCCGTCTATCGGCATGTACCATTTTTCGGCGAGCTGCCTGTACTCCATCACTGTATACGCGACGGCTGCAAGCAAGAGAAGAATGCACCAGGATACCAGATGAAAGGCAATTTGTTTTCCATACCGTTTGAAAAAGGATTGATTGAACACGTGCGTGACCTCCCCCGTAAAAGCAAGTCCCTGTCAGGCAGAAGCTTGGACAGGGACTTGTTTCCAGTTTTAACGGATGAGATCTGGTTTAAACCTGCTGGATTCAGGGACGTTCCACAATCAGGGCCATGCCCATGCCGCCGCCTACGCAGAGGGCAGCCAGCCCGCGCTTCACCTGGCGCCGTTTCATCTCATGCAGCAGTGTCACGACAATGCGGCAGCCCGTCGAGCCGACAGGATGGCCGAGTGCGATCCCGCTGCCATTTACATTCGTGATCTCGCGCGGCAATCCGAGCAGTTTTTCGACAGCCAAATACTGCGCGGCGAATGCTTCGTTCACCTCGATCAGGTCGATGTCTGCCAGCGTGAGGCCGGCCTTTGCCAGCGCCTTTTGAACGGCTGGTACTGGACCGTACCCCATCAGGTCAGGCTCTACGCCTGCAACAGCCCAAGAGAGGATGCTCCCGAGCGGTTCGATGCCGAGCTCCTTCGCTTTGCTCTCCTTCATCAGCAGGGCAGCGGAAGCGCCGTCATTTAGGCCGGAGGAATTTCCCGGCGTCACGGTGCCGTTTTCCCGGAAACCGGGCCGCAGCTTGGCCAAGCTCTCCATCGTGACTCCCCGTCTAGGATGCTCGTCGGTACTGACCAGAAGGCTTTCCCCTCGTTTTTTCACAGAGACCGGAATCATTTCTTCTTCAAAAATGCCGCTGTCGATGGCACGTATCGCGTTTTGCTGGCTGCGCAGGGCGATTTCGTCTTGCTCCTCCCGGGTGATGCCATAGCGGTCTGCCAGTCTCTCCGCTGTTTCGCCCATCAAAATCTGGTGGTGCGGATCGGTGAGCAGTTCCCACATCGCGTCGGTCATCTCTCCATGCGTAAGCCGTTTGCCCCAGCGAGCGTTTTTCAAGACGTATGGAGCATTGCTCATGCTCTCCACGCCTCCTGCCAGGACGATTTCATGTTCTCCAAGCAGAATCTGTGATGCTCCACTGACAATGGCCTGCATACCGGAAGCACATTGGCGCTGGACCGTAAAACCGGTGACCTCATGGCCCAGACCAGCATCGATGGCGACGACCCTGGCGATATTGGGTTCATCGGTACGCTGGATGCAGTTGCCCAAAATGATTTCCTCTACCTGTCTTCCATCCAGTCCAGCCTTCTCCAACACGCCTTGCACTGCCGTCTGCGCCAAGTCTCGTGCGCTTACATCCTTTAATACCCCGCCAAACGTACCGATTGGTGTACGTCCGGCAGCCGCGATGACGACTTGCTCCATTCCGCTTCCCCCTCCTTCGTTTTTTCCTATTTTACCATCTATTGGTTACAATTGCGGGTACTTGTTCGCGGATGCTTTCATCAGTAGCGTCACCCACTCCTCGCTGCGCCGCTCCCCCAGGACCTCAAAGCCCGCTCCTTCGTATGCAGACAGGACCATTTCGCGGTTCCACTCGACGATTCCGGACAGGAGCACATGTCCATCAGCGGCGATTCTCTCTGTCACGACAGGCAGCATGGCTACATCTTCCTCTCCCCCGATGTTGAGCAGGATCAAGTCTGCTTGCTCTGGCAAATTTTCGCGAACAGCCTCTTCCAGCGCATCCCCTATGAGAACCTTCAAGGCTGTCTCCGGCACTTGGTTATTTGCGGCATTCACCTCGATCTGATACTCGCTTTGCGGGTTGATATCGATGGCGTAGACGGGTTGACTTGCCCCATTGACGGCACAGTATAAGGAAAGGATGCCGGAGCCCGCGCCAATGTCGATTACGACCTTGCCTGCCACCGGGATCTCCTGAAGGAAAAGCAAAATATCCTGGGTTGTGCCGTGGTAGCCTGTCCCAAAGGCGGCTCCTGGATCGATCCATAAAATATTCCGGGCTTCCTTCAACAGATCCGGCTCCGTCCAGGTCGGAGCGATCCACCATTCTCCCACCTGTACCTCGCGAAAGGCCTCTTTCCAGGAATCATTCTCTTCGGCTACCTGCTCTACCTCCCGGATCGTGACGGCACCAGGCCAACGTTCAAGATACGCCCGCAAGAGCTGCAGATGCTCCTCCTCCTGATGCTGCATCGGCTCGAACACGTAGACGGTGACGTCATCTGCACTATTTTTCGCAAAGTCATAGCCGTTCTCAGTGGTCAGCACCTCAAACGGCGGCTCCGACCAGCCGAACGTATACGGGCTGTCCAATAATTCCGCGACGAATGCATCCTCGATTTCCTGATCTACCTGCAAGGTGTATTTCAACCATTTTTGCTCCACTTTCCTCTTCTCCTTTTCTTCGTTTCCGATACTCTTCCTCCCATGTTCACAACTGCACATAGCGGGATCATAGGCTGCATGGTATGATACTAGAATGGATCAGTTACCGCAGGGAGGTTGCTCATGTTTGACGAATTCTTTTATCGGCGGCGCAAAAACAAAGGGATGTTGATCCTGATGATCATCTTCGCCATCCTTGGCGTTGGCATGCTTGCCATGGGTATTCTCTTTTTGCGCTAGGGGGTTGCTTTACTTCCCATTGTTTACTCGATTATACTTGAGAATGTGTTTTTCCTGTACGTTTGATATAGAAAGAAGGTTCACTCCATGTCGCGAATTCTCATCTCCGGGTACTATGGCTTCAACAATGCCGGAGACGATGTGGTCCTATACGGCATCATCAGCTCGCTAGTGCGGGAACAACCGAATATTTCCCTGGCTGTGCTCTCCAACACGCCAGAGCGTACCGCCGAGCTGTTCGGGATCGAGGCGTATGATCGCTGGAGCCTGGGTACGATTATCCGTGAGTTGAAGCGAAGCGACATGTTGGTCATGGGCGGAGGAACCCTGATGCAGGACGTGACCAGTCCCCGCAGTGTTCTCTACTATTTGGGGATCGTCATGATTGCCAAGCTCCTCGGAAAACCCGTCGTCTTTTACGCCCAAGGGTTCGGACCGATCTTGAAGTCGCTCAGCCGCTCCATGATCAAGCGGGTCGTCAATCGCGTCGATATCATCACTGTACGCGATCACGAATCTGGCGAAGACTTCAAGGCTTGCGGAGTGAAGCGTGCCCCCATCCATGTCACGGCAGACCCCGCTTTGACGATCTCGGCGGATGACATATCGGACGAGCGTGGCAAAACGCTCTTGGAAGGCATGTTTGCGGATGCCTCGAAGCCGCTTGTCGCCATCTCGGTACGTGACTGGAAACAGGAGCAGCATTTTAAACAAAGCATGGCAAAGGCCGCAGACTGGTTTGTCGAGCAGGGCTGGAATGTATTGTTCCTCCCGATGCACGTCCCCAGTGATCTGGCTCCGTCCAGACAAATCATGGACCAGATGACGCAGCAGGGAGCCCGGCTTCTCGATGTTCCCGTCACGTTTCACGATATCATGTCCGTATTGAAGCAATGTGACTACGTCGTCGGCATGCGGCTGCATTCGCTCATTCTCGCTTGCATGCTGCGCATCCCTTTTACCGGAATATCCTACGATCCCAAAATCGATCGTTTTGTCGAAAGAGCTGGCATGCCCAACGCCGGCCATATTACGAAATTGGATGCCAGCTCGCTGCTCACCCTTTTGGCGGAACGGCTGAAGATGCTCGACCAAGAGCGGGAAACGATCGCACGCCAAGCGCTTCTGCTGGAACAAGAAGCTGCGAAGAGCAGTGAGCTGGTCTTGAAGGCTCTGCACCGAAAGCGATAACGAGATCATAACAGGAAGGAAGGTAGTCTGGAACATGTCCGTATCCTCTCAAATGTTGCTCGGTTTGAACCGACTCTTTCCCCTGCCCGTTCATCCCTTTAACCTGGCGAACGACGGGCAGATGAGCTACACGGAATGGCAGTTTCAAAAAGGGGACCAGACGATTCAATTTTTCCTCCCCTACCACTCTCAAGAGCAGATGTTCACAGGCAAGACGGTTCTGGACATCGGCTGTGGCGGTGGCGGCAAGACCTGCTACTACGCCACTTTCAAACCCGAAAAAATGATCGGCATCGATATCGTCCCCCACTATGCGGAGGAGGGAAATGAGTTTGCCAAGCAGAAAGGCTTGGCGGATGTCGTGTCCTTTATGACTGGCGATGCGGCGAATATGACCTTTGCCGACAACACCTTTGACACGATCATCATGAACGACGCGATGGAACATGTCGGCGAGCCGGAGAAAACGCTTGCCGAATGTTTTCGTGTGCTCAAGCCGGGCGGGCACCTCTACATTAATTTTCCGCCGTACTATCACCCGTACGGGGCTCATTTGTCTGATGCCATCGGAATTCCCTGGGTGCATGCGCTCTTCTCCGAGCAAGCCCTGATCCGCGCCTACAAAGAACTGGTTCGCGATCTGCCGGACGGCGCTGACCGCATCTCGTTCCGCTTCAGTACGGGACCAGATGGGCGGGAGACAATCTCTTATATCAATCAGATGACGATCAAACGCTTCCGGAAAATTCAGCAGGGAGTTACTCAGCCAGCCGTCTACGAGCGGGAAATTCCATTGCGCAATCAGTTGAAGCCGCTGGCCAAACTGCCCGGACTGCGCGAATTTTTTGTCAAGATGGTGGTCTGTGTCTATCGCAAGGAAGTATGATGTTTGCAGTAAATAAAACAAGGGTGCCCAATCGTAGATTTGCTACGTAGGGCACCTCTTTTTATGGGGAATGACAACTATGGCGATTCTCTCATGGCAGGGTCAACGGATTTTTGTTGGTGGTCATCGAGCTGCGGTGGTGGGGAGGAAAAATGGGAAAACGCTCCGGCGGGTTGGGATCTTCACTGGGGGTCATCCCTGGCCGTCTCCATTCCAAAGGCGGAACCGCGGCCAAAAGCAGCCCCTCGAAGAAGTAAATCAGGGTGTAGAGTAGAGAACTGACGCTTTCTGGCGACCGTTTGGTCGCCTTACTCCTATCAGTTCCCCCTCATCAAACCGTACGTGAGGTTCTCCCTCATACGGCTTTCCGATGTTCTTCT